>JACCDW011430872.1_pt1 | contig 14824 bp, 8 predicted proteins | sample 7449781 | NCBI WGS metagenome assembly JACCDW01 (sample SAMN15323449, study PRJNA562643) | freshwater metagenome | isolation source: river surface water | place: USA:Blue River Watershed | collected 2017-08-18
AAACTACCGTTTACCTATCCCAAATTTGCAGGCGATATTGTACATTACGATCGCAAGCACACAGAAAACAACGATGTGAATTTCGGCCGAAATGCATATCAGCCTTTGTTTGATTTTGGATGGGGGATGAGTTATACGAATTTTGAGTACAGTAATTTTGAAATTACCAGAATGGGAGATTCATTGATGCTAGCAAAAGTTACGGTTCGCAATTCTGGAAATTACGATGCAAAAGAAGTGGTACAATTGTATGCAAGCGATTTGTATGCAAGTATCACACCATCGGTTAAGAAATTGGTTGGATTTAATAAGGTGTTTATCAAGAAAAATGAATCGGTGGTGGTTGAAATACCCTTTAGTAAGGCTGAATTGACTTTTATCAATAAAGATTTACAGCGCGTATTTGAGGGAGGAGAGTTTACATTCTCTTTGGGGTGCGAGGGATATGCAACCGATGAGAAGATCACCCTAGATATTAGATAAAAATTCAATAATGCTATAAACAAAAAGGGCTGCCCGCGGGCAGCCCTTTTTTGTACCTAAGTGAAATTTTCTATGAAAGATTATTGCTTGATGAAACGTGAAGTAAATACGCCATTTGCTGTAGTTACATTCACAAAATAAGTTCCAACGGGCAATGCACTAACATTGATTTCGTTTGAGTTTCCTGTCTCCATTACTTTCATTCCAACAGTATTGAAAATAACTGAATTCTGGATAGCGCTTGCGCGATCTAAATTCAAACTAATCAAACCAGTTGCTGGGTTAGGATAAACGGTCAAACCAGTATTGTAGAATTTAGATACGCTTCCAATAGGAGCAGCGCTTCTTACAAATTCATAATACCAATATCCAGCTCCAAAAGAAATTTCTACAACCATAGTATCTCCGTTGATCGTTGCAGGATAAACAATGGTATCTTTAGCATCGGCAGGAGCCTTTAATTCACCACCATTGTATACTTTTGGCAATCCCAAGAAAGAACCTTTTCCTATGATGGTAATGGTACCAGCATTTTTATCAGCAACCCATTTTCCTTTTGAGGTTCCGTCGTGAGGCGCAACTGGGGTTCCGCAACCGTCTTTTCCTTGCCATCCTTCTAACCAGGTGCTTCCGTCCATGATGTTTTCAAAGGTACCATCTTGGTTGAATACAAAACGATCATCCATTTGACACGCACGAACGGTCAAGTCGCTTGCAGGAAGTCCCCACCAGCTGTAATCACCTTTAGCAGGACCAACTTTGAAGCAACCTGCTTTAGGAGCAAAATTCCAGCTTCCTACAGGGTTGATTTCAGGCATTTCCTTTACAAATTCAAATTTCCAATAGCCACCACCAATTGAAATTGACAATGTCAAGCTTGTTGCTGATATTTCATCCACTTCGTAAACGATAGTGTCTTTGGCATCAGCTGGAGCCTTTAGTTCACCACCATTGTATGGTTTAGGTAAACCCATAAATGAACCTTTTCCAATGATTGTAAGAGTTTTAGCAGTTTCATCATAGATCCATTTTCCGTTTGAAGATCCATCATGAGGAGCTACAGGAGTACCGCAACCGTTTCCACCTTGCCATCCTTCAAGGTAGGTTTGAGTTCCCAAATTGTTTTTGAAGGACCCATCAGCATTAAAGCTGAATAAATCATCAAATTGGCAAGCCCGAACGCCTGTCACCTCTTCAGTGGGAACACCCCACCAGCTGTAGTCACCTTTTGCAGGGCCAACTGCGAAGGCACCTGCTTTAGGTGCAAGCTTCCAGTCGCCTGCAAATTGTGCACTCGCAACCGACATTGAGATGAATCCCAATGCCATAAATCCGCCGCGAATGACACGGTTTAATGTAGTTTTTTTCATAATAATTAAATTTACTTAATGCAATAATAAGTAGTATAAGTTCAATATTGTAAAAAAAACAATATCTTTTTGTGCCAATCTTTTACACAACAAAAAAAGGCACTCATTGAGTGCCTTTTAATATGTTACGAGCTTTAGATTAATGTTGAATTTGAATCTTTTTTACAATTCCGATTGAATCGTTGCGAAGTTGAAGAATATAAATCCCATCAGTAACATTTTCTAAATTCAAAGAAAATCCATTATGGCCATTCAAATTTTCAAATTCTTTTGCCAAAATCAATTGGCCATCAAGACTTAAAATTTCCGCTTTTAATTTTTGCTCAAAGCCGGTAAATTTAACGTTAATTAGTTCTGATGTAGGGTTAGGAGAGATAACTAAACCATTCAATCCTAATTTAGTTACTGCACTATTACTTTGTGCTACGGTTACATCAAAATAAATGGTATCACTTCCGCATGGTGGGTTATTTGCTACCAACATCACTTTGTAAGTTCCATCGGCGCTAAAAGTGTATGTGGTATTTTGTTGGAAGCTCTCATTACCATCGCTGAAATTCCAGTATACGCTGGCTGTATTAGTTCCCTCAAATTTGAAATCTACCGTTCTGTCTTTAACAACTTTAAAAGAATAAGCTGCTTGAGGTTGTAAAACGCCATATATATCTTGAGTTTTGATGGTTTCGCAGCCAGCACCATTTTTTACTGATACTTGATAAGTTGTTTTCTCGCCTACTGCCTTAGCCCAAGAAGTTCTGATATTACTACCAGTGCTCCATAAATAGGTTAGTCCGCCGCCAAAGGCATTTGCAGTCAATTGAACCGAATCACCGTCACAAACTACAGTATCTAATGCTGTAATGGTTACGTTCGGTCCATTTTGAATTTGAACAAAGAAATTTCTTGTACCTATACAACCATTATCATCTGTGCCACTTACTGTATAACCCGTTGATACGCTAGGAAGTGCATAAATAGTATCTCCACTTTCAGCACTTAAACCCGTTGCTGGTGTCCAAGTATATGTAGTAGCGCCGCTCGCTACGAATTGTAACGGGGTGGTTGAGCCTGCACAAAGAACCCCATTATTGGGTGTTACTGTAATTGTGGGGGGAGTTGCCGTATTGTCAATCCATATACGAATGCAATTTGAAGTATCTGCTTCTCCAGATTGATTACATGTTACAATAGCACGTATGTATCTATAAGTGCCAATAGCAGCGCTAAAATTACCAGTATTCACAGCAGTGGTCCATGCATTGTTAGTGAATGTTTGCGAATCTGTAGAAGTTTGCCAAGACAAGGTAATGCCTGTTGTGCTGGTATAATTGCTCAAAGTTACTGTTGCTGGACCTATATTTCCGCATATATAATATGTATTTGCTGTAACAGTACCTGCATCAGGTTTGCCTTCACAAAAGGTTGGATAAGCATCCCAAGTAACACTATCAAGAAATATATTTCCTGCATTTGCTGCACCGCGCGCAGTGCCTTGAATCATAAAATAATTGGTGTTTCCTTTAAAGCTAGATGGAATTGCAAATGAATATTTGTACCAACCATGAGCACCTGAATCTGGGTAATTTGCTCTAGCAAAACGCTTGATTCCTTGAATTCGCGTAGCTCCCGTTAAACTTCTCGTAGTATTGAATAAAAATGTAATTGAATCATCAGTTGAATATACCGTATCTCTAAACATGTAAAATGAAACATAACTATTAGTTGAGCCTCTTTTACTAAGGTCAATTACAGGAGAAACCAAAGTTTGAGTTGTACCTGCAGCCTGGTTTCTGCATGTAAAGCGCGCCATTGCTGATCCTGCTTGAGGAGTCACTGTTGGAGTTGTCCCAGCATTAGCAGTGGTTCTGCGTGACCAACCACCTCCAAAACCCACGTTGCCAATTGTAGACCAACCCGCTGGTGGAAAGGTTCCGCCCTCAAATCCTTGACCTGTAACAGTTTGCGCCTGAAGACCTGAGAATTCTGAAAAAATCAGTATTACTAGGGTCAGAAATAAGTATTGTTTTTTCATAGTTTAATTTATTAATCTTTCGCATCAATGATGAAAATGGTACCTTTCGCATTGAAATTTCTGAAGCCAGTTACGCTGGTGTCAAACGTCGCTTTTATGACATATACATAAATACCAACGGGTAAAACGTTTCCATTATAAAGGCCATTCCATGCAACTGACAATGGCTGATCTTTGAATACACACTCTCCCCAGCGATTATAAATACTCCATGTACCTTCTTTCACTCCGCAGGTATTGCCCCAATCGTCTACAAACATTGGAAGTATTTCTTGATTTAAACCCGGACTTCCTAAGGGAGTAAACGCATCAGGTAACCACATTTTACAATCACACCTTACTGCGTAGGCTCTAACAGTATCCATTCTAACTCCACAAGCATTGGAAGTTTCAAGTGTGTATGTACCGGATTGAGCGACTCCAATGTTAGGGATTTTCAAACCATTACTCCATTTGTATTTGGTTCGGGGACTATTAAACTGTTCACCATTTATGATATAGGTTTCACCTGAGCAGAAATAAACATCGGTAACCAATCGTTTAACGGGCAGAGTATCTATGAAAATTTGAAAAGTATCTGTTTTTATACCACATCTATTTCCCGCTGTTAACCAAAATTTACCGGGGTAATTAAATTGACGTTGAGGGGTAGTAGTGAAGTTCTCCCAAATATAATAATCTGCATCCCATTGGGTCCAATTGACATCCCATAGGAAATTGGAACTACAAAAAATGGTGTCTTTTGCCAATGTAGTGAAAGGAGCATATTTTGTAGTGACGTTTACAGTGTCATAGACAATTCCACAGGCATTGAACACCTTCAAAGTTAAAGTTCCAGATTGGAAGATATCCTTCGGAACCATAGTATCGAAATCTGACCATTCGTACTTACTCGTGTTTTGCTTAGGGAAATCTAACGTTAATGACTGAGCAAAGCAAATATTCGTATCGGGCAAAAAGGGAGAAACAGGAGGTGGAATAACTTTGAATCTCATTGAATCAACCCTGCTACCACATGCGTTTCGAGTGTCTAACCAATAAACGCCGGCTTTGGTAAATGTTCTAGTTGGTAAAGTGCTGCCATTATCCCAGACATATTTGCTTCCAATTTGAGTTACATCTAAAGAAAAGTTAAATGTAGTTGTACAAAAAGTAGTGTCTTTCAGATTGCTAGGTTTTACGGGTGCGCCTGTTTTTACTACAACGACAGTATCTTCTCTACTACCACATGGATTTGATGTGGTTAAATAGTAAGTTCCTTCATTAAAAAAACTTCTTGCAGAATTGTTGTTGCCATCGCTCCAAAGATAGGATTCACCTAAAGGCTGACCCGCTGCAATATTGATAAATGTATTGCCTGGGCAAATGAGAAGGGGTGACGTTGTTGCCTTGACAGGCATTGGACAATCTTGCTTGCAATTTACAGTCACCGAATTTCCAAATGTCAATGTGTCAAAATTTAGCGTTCCTAAATTTCCCGTACTATTTGTGGTATTTGTTGAATTTGTCCATGTCCAATTTGCAGCACCGTTTAGAATTGTGGCAGTAGCAGTACCACAGTTGGTTTGACAAGGAGAATTAATCATCAAATTCCCATGAATTCCCGCAGCGTTATCCAGACCAATAACGGATATACCGCCTTTTGCTAGAGGTTCAAAGTCACGGGCATTATCATAATTGGTAAAATTCAAGTTTCCGTTAGATAGGATTTTAGGATTACTTACTGTGGTACCTGTGGCTGTATCCAATTGGTATAAAAGTGTACGGTGGTTGGTTATTGTTTGACTTTTAGAGGATATCCAGAGACTGTTGCCTTCCAAAATGATATTATGTCCTATTTCTTGAGTATTGTTGGCTCCAATAGACCGGCTCCAACGGCGGTTGCCATTGACATCAAACGCAGTAACCAACGTTTGAGAGGTTAATCCATTGCCCGTGCTACCCAAGGTATAAATAATGCCGTGATTGGCAGCAACACTTCGTCCAAATCTATTTTGCCCATTTGAATTGCCTTTAAATGTGCGCTGCACTGCACCTGATGTGTTTAAAAAAACCGCAAATGGATAAATCTGGGTACTTTGAGCCCACCCGGTGATAACCCATTCTGAACCAACCCTAGTGGCACCTAAAGCTTCATGTGAATTATTTCCTAGATCAATGTTTACAGACCAAGTTGTATTTCCTGAACTATCAATCAACGTTGCAATAATATTCTGCTTTCCAGTTTGTTGACTTCCACTGCCAACTACTAAAAATGAGTTGTTAGAATATTTATAGATGGAATTATACTCATCGTTGGCATTATTTCTGTTAAAACTGGGGGTTCTTTTGGTCCATTTTAATTTTCCAGTGGCATCAATGAAAGATATAAATCCTAAGGTGGTCGTGCCTAAAGTGGTTAACCTAGTGCTGCCACAAACCAAAATTGAACCTGAACTCAACGTTTGAATATCTGTAGTAACTTCGCTATTGTTGGTACCTGTTACCCCAAATTTTAATGCACGTATCAATTTACCCGTGTCATTGTATTGCATCAACCAATTATCGGTATTGTTTGCATTTCTTACGGTTCCATTTCCGCCAGCGTAAATATATTTTCCGTTATTACTAACTGCAACTGTATTCATAGAGGTAAGAACCGTGGTTGCTGCGCTTTCTTGATATCGAATATACTTTCTTTGGATATATTGATAGCAAACACCTTGAGACCAAGATTCTAAAACGTAAAGTAGGGTAGAACTCAAAATCAATACAGCTCGTTTTCTTTGCACTCCAATCATAAACATGTAGACGCCGTAAATTTACCAAAGGATTAATGTAAAATTCTGATTTTCTATAACATCTGCTCAAAATGACATTAGGGTGACGGGATTTATAGACTAGAGGCTAGAGACTAGAGACTAAGTTCGGGTGACGAATCATATCTGAAGCCTGTGACCCGAATCCCAAAACCTGATACCCGATTAAAAACCAAACCCCGATTTCATTGTTATTTTTGCATCATGTCAATCAATATAGGAGATAAAGCCCCAGATTTCACCCTGATCAGTTCAGAAACTAAAGAAGTAAAACTTAGCGATTATGTTGGAAAAAATGTAATTCTGCACTTTTTCCCAGCCGCTTTTACCGGCGTTTGTACTACTCAATTGTGTACAGTAAGAGATGCCATTCATCTTTACAGCAATGATAATGCAGAAGTGTTGGCCGTTTCTGTAGATTTACCTTTCACGTTGGCTAAATTTAAGGAAGATCAAAAATTGAATTTTACCTTGCTTTCTGACTTCAACAAAGAAGTGAGTAGAGCTTACGGCTCAATTTATGAAGATTGGATTTTAGGATTGAAAGGTGTCTCCAAAAGAGCAGCGTTTGTCATTGACAAAAATGGTGTAGTTCAACACGCAGAAGTATTGGAAAATGCAGGCGAATTGCCAAGTTTTGAAAAGATTGATGAAGCTTTAGCTCGTTTGTAATCAATATTTTAAACAATAAAAAAGGCGGTCTGTAACCGCCTTTTTTCGTTTCTAAAAGTCGGGGAGACAGGATTCGAACCTGCGACCCCCTGGTCCCAAACCAGGTGCGCTACCGGCCTGCGCTACTCCCCGTTCCGCTGTCTGAAGCGACCCCGACAGGATTCGAACCTGTGACCTACTGCTTAGAAGGCAGTTGCTCTATCCAGCTGAGCTACGAGGTCTTTCCTGAAACGGAGTGCAAAGATAATGTTTTCAAATTCAAATTCAAACAAAATTTCTCAAAATCATTTTTTCGTCAGTCAATCGTTTGCAACTCAAAAAATTGTAATTTCCCAACCTATAAACTCTATGAAAACTCAAATATTGCTAAGCACCGTTTGCTTATTCACAAACATAGTTTCGGCACAAACAGATTCTACCAATGCAAATCCCCAAAAACAATTAGTGCAAAGTGCAATTACAAAAGAAGTTATCCTTGCGAAAATTGATTTCTTTAAACCTGGCAGCATTACTTTTTATTATCAAGGTGGAGGTGATTTTGTTCAACAACAAATCGCTGATAATCTTCAAGAACAACTAAAAGCTGATTATCCCGAAATAGGTACCGGCAACATGCAAATGATGGTCAATTCACCTTCAATTCTGGGATATCAATTTCATGTTAAAGACAAGATTGCCATTGGTTTGACCTATTGTGTTTCTTCGGTTCAAACTCCCACTTTGACCTATCCTGGTATTCAAAATCCGGATGATATCACAGAATTTAATTACCGAGTAAAACTCAATAGTTTCATGGGTTCTTTTGATTATTTTTGGTTAAAGAGGACTAGAAAGAAATCAACATTTGCATTTTACTCAGGATTCGCGGTGGGTGTCTCCAACGTCAATATTCAAACCAATGTGACTAAAGGTCCGGGAGGAAATATTCCTACCTATAATGTGAGTACGGCAAATGAAGGATTTCAATTGAACTTAATCGGATTTAAACATACCTTGAACATAAAACCCATAAGAAAACTGGGGTACATGATTAATTTGGGGGTCGGTTTTAACTCTGTTGGACTATCAACTGGCTTATCGTACACGCTTTAAATGATATAAATGAACACATCTTACTATAAATTAAGAGAAATAAAAACCTACAGTTCTACTGAATGGTTGGCTGATAATACCAAAAAATATAGAAGCGTTTTTGAACAAGACGAATTAACTTTTGTATACTGCGAGGTCAGCATCTTTAATAAGAAATACGACGAAGAAGATTGGACCTTTAAAATGCACCTCAAGTGCTTTGATGAGAAGAACAGTGAAATTTGCAACATCCCGTGTGACAGATTCATTCCTAAAGAAGAGAATGTTTCCTACATCAGAGAGGGTTGGGGAGTTAAAATGCCAGGTACCTACTGGAAGGCTGGAATCTACCGGTGGGAAGCTTATGTTGGCGAAGATAAAATTGCCTCAAAATCTTTTTATGTTGAAAATATTGGGGTAGTCAAACCCGGCAGGAATCCCTATTTTAAACTAGAAACTGTTAAACTTTTTGAAGGCAGCTCTGATCAATTCAGTGCTACTGAGAAAAAATTCTACAAAATCTTTAATGCTTTTCATACGAAATATATCTGGGCTGAAATCAGTGCAGAAAATTTAACCCGCAGGCATTCTCAGCTTCCCATTGAACTCATTGTTAATTTCAGAACCAACTCTGGATACTTGAAAGGCAGAGTGAATAAGATATTCTTCATTGAACCTGATCAAGATAACATAAACATTTCTGTTGGATACGGCAGTGATACTTTAGGTTCTTGGGGACGTGGGAAGTATTTTATCGAAATCATTTTCATGAGCGAAATGATGGCACATATCCCATTTGAAATTGGCGACGATTTTGTGGAAGCTGATGAATCAGATTTTAGTCCATTTCCTCAACATGCTTTCTATCAAGAGTTTCAGTCTTTGCAAGCTCTCGAAGGTAGAGAATTAACTGAACCCCTAAAGGATCCCAAAGAAAGCTTCGAAATGGTAATGAAAGAGCTTGATGGACTTATTGGACTTACACCTATCAAACAAAAAATACGCGAATACTCAGACTATCTGAGGTTTGTGTCCCTCAGAAAAGAAAAAGGATTTGAAGAAACAGACCGTATAAATCTTCACGCTGTTTTCAAGGGAAACCCAGGTACCGGTAAAACCACTGTAGCTCGACTTCTAGGGCAGATTTATAAAGAACTTGGACTCCTCAAAAAAGGACACGTTCACGAGGTGGATAGAGGCGATTTGGTTGCCGAGTATATCGGACAAACATCTCCCAAAACGAAGGAAGCCATCAAAAAAGCCAAAGACGGTATTTTGTTTATCGACGAGGCATACAGTTTGGCTCGTGCCGATGATGATAGCAAAGATTTTGGAAAAGAAGCCATTGAAGTGTTACTTAAAGAACTTTCGGATGCAGATGATATTGCTATAATTGTGGCAGGCTATCCGTCTGAGATGGAAGTGTTTTTGCAAAGCAATCCTGGATTGAAAAGCCGATTTGTAGTGCAATATGAATTTCCAGATTATACGCCGCAGGAGTTGGTTCAAATTGCTGAATTTGCATCTCAAAAAAGAGGTGTTAATTTTTCGGAATCAGCCAAACAAGCACTCAGCAAATTTTTAGTAGATAGCTACAGAGATAGAGATCGATTCTTTGGTAATGCCCGTTTAGTGAATTCTATGCTTGATGAGGCCAAAATCAATTTGGGACTTAGAATCATGAAAACTGAGCACCCTGAAGACCTTGATAATCAAACACTTTCTACTTTAGAAAAGGCCGATTTTGAAAAGATTTTCGCACAAAAACAACGCATTTTACCAGACATTCCAATTGATGAAGAGCTTTTAAAAGAAAGCCTCAATAAATTGAAAGGCATGATTGGCTTAGGGGTGGTGAAGCAGGAAATTGAAGAACTCGTAAAATTGGTGAGATTTTACAAGAGTCTGGGTAAAGATGTGCGTAAGACATTCTCTTTACATTCAGTTTTCACTGGAAATCCTGGTACGGGTAAAACAACCGTTGCTCGTATTTTGGCTCAAATTTTCAAAGCATTGGGCATTCTAGAGCGCGGACATCTCGTTGAATGCGATCGTCAAAGTTTAGTTGGTGGCTACGTTGGACAAACAGCCATTAAAACCACGGATATGATCAATAAATCGATGGGTGGCGTATTGTTTATTGATGAGGCATATAGCCTAACCGACGGTGGGTCAAGTGATTATGGTCGTGAAGCGGTTGAAACCATCCTCAAAAGAATGGAAGACCAGCGCGGTGAATTTATTGTAATTGCTGCAGGATATTCTCAAAATATGGAACGTTTCATGGAAAGTAATCCCGGTTTAAAATCTCGTTTCGATCGTATTTTCCACTTCGATGACTTCACCGCCGAAGACTTATACGTGATTGCTATGAATCAATTAAAAGACCAAAATATCACTCCTGAACCCAAAGCAGCTGATCATTTGATGAAGTATATTGACTTTATGTACAAAACCCGCGATAAATACTTCGGTAATGGTCGAGCGGTGCGCAGAGTCATAGAAGAATCCATCCGAAATCAGCACTTGAGGTTGGCAAGTATAGATGCCTCTGACAGAAAAGACAACGACGTAGAAACCCTAACTTTCGAAGATGTTGCCGAATTTACCACTGATATCAAGCCAAATTACGCTTCGGGCGGGATTGGGTTTAAATTGTAGGACATAGTACTTGGTACCAGGTAGAGGGTAGAGGGTAGAGAACCCACCGACTATGGACCCTCGACCCTCGACCCTTGACCATGTACCATGTACCAACTACCGGAGACCAGGTACCATAGTCCATGTACAAAATACCATCGTTGCTGGCATTGATTTGCGACTTTCAGTTGATAAGAAGACTCCATCAGGTGTTGCTTGAATGGCCTCAAATTGTGCCGGTTTATAGGGTAGTTTGGTGCGCTTAAAGTTTTTGAAGGTTTTATCGTTCAATTGGGCAATGAATTGATTTCCTGAGGGTGAATATCCGCAGAAAAACAACCGACCATTTAAAAAGCTAGCATCGGTGATTAAAAACCTCGGGTTGAAAGAGCCGATTTTATGCGCAACTTGAACGCTGTCTTTAGATTGAGTTCGTGGAAACTCATAAATATTACAGCGCAAATTGGCCCAGTTTTTAGTGAAAAGTTGAAAACTCGAATCTGTAATGCGAAAAGCCTCACAATCAAAGTTGTGAAGTTTGCGTTTTTCAAAATTAGTTTGATCTTCATATTTGAAATTGAAAATATGCCTCACCTCAAATTTTTTCAATGTGCTATCAAATTCAAGCTCAATGATTCTCAAGTCTTTGCGCGCACCGGCGTTATTGCCAAAATCCCCAATAAAAAGATGCTGTCCGTCAGTTTCTATGGCTTCCCAATCAATGTTCTTCTCCGAAATGGGGTAGACGGAACTTTTAAACTCAGATTGTCCACCCCAAAAGAAATTTCCATTTTTAACTATTTGACTGTCAAGTCCTTGTTGGGTAAGCAAGTGAATTTCAGAAGGATTGTGACTATCGTTGATGCTCCATAAACCATCCTTTGTCAAACACAATCCCGAGGTTTCTTCGAGCGATTTATTCAACAGGATCATTTGCGCTTGTTTGAAGTCTAATTTCTGAGCCAAACCCATGTTTGAAAGGGTGGCAAATGAAAATGAAAGGATGATTTTTATTAAATTCACGGCTGTATGATTGGAGGACTTACCTTCTCTGGGTGAAGAGGGATGTTGATGTAATGAATGTTTTTGAGTTGATCGTGTTTGCCCAATTGTAAATCAATCAATTCTTGCAAGGCCGTTTGCCATTTTTTGGTTTTTGATTTGGACTTATATGCCTCCAAGAGCTTTATTCCAGGAATCAACATGTGTTGAGATAGTTGTTGAAGACTGTAACCGATGGCCTTCTCTCCTCGGTTCAATATCTCTGCATGTAAGGCCTCTTCGTTGTCTTCGTGTTCCCTGAAAATATCTTGCAATTGGCGCCTGAATTTCATCATGATCAACTCCAATTCGTGCGATTTTCGCAAACAATTCTCATAGTAATTCGAAATGTCTGTAGGTACTTTTCCCTCGTTTCGGCGAGCTAATTTTGAATACCAACCCGCTGTTTTGTCTCGAAGGACTTCAAATTCGAAGCGGTTCAGCAATTTCTCTTTTCCATGAATGCGTTTTTCTTTTTCGAGGATATCGGGAAGTTCATCTACTGGTGCATTGTTTTGAGAATATTCTACAATTCGTGGGTCTAAGAAAATATTGCGTCCTGTTATCCCTGATTTTAAATACAAATTATACAGATTTACAGCTCGACTTAAGGCCACATATACTTGTCCGGGTGCAAATGACCGCTCCGCGTCGATGATGACTTTTTCTAAAGTTAAACCCTGACTCTTGTGTATGGTAATGGCCCAAGCCAATTTCAAGGGAAACTGTTTAAAAGTGCCCACTTCCTCCTGCGATACTGAATCTTTAACGGCATCGTATTGGTATTTAAGGTTTTGCCACGTTTCACGGACTACTTCAATCAATGTGCCTTTTATAGGGTCTTCTACAAAGATTTTGTCGTCTTGAACCTCGGTTACTATGCCAATTTTACCGTTGTAATATCGCTTGTCTCCTGAAACATCGTTCTTCACGAACATAACTTGAGCGCCTACCTTCACTTTAAGTAAGGGGTCAATAGGATATTGACTTTCAAAAAAATCTCCCCTGATGTCAGCGTTAAAACGGTATTCTTCGGCTTGTAAATTTTCAAGTTTGGTTTTATTGATGGTATCTGCGGTTGCATTGTGTGAACAAAGTGTTACAAATCCATCCTCATCGGGTTCAAAATCTGGTTGATATCGTTCTTGTAAGGTTTCAAAGTCACCTTGCTCGAGAGTTGCATTTCTGATGTTGTTCAAAAGTCCCACAAAAGATTTATCAGATTGCCTGTAGACTTTATTCAGTTTTAATTGGAGAACACCCAGTTCATCATAGACGCGTGAATCAAAAAAGAATTCTGACTTGTAATAAACGTCTAATAATTCTTTTTCAAAAGGACGAACCACTGGCGGTAGTTGAAAAAGGTCTCCAATCATCAAGATTTGAACACCACCGAAGGCCTGGTTGCTTCTGCGGCTGAATCTGAGGGACTCATCAATGGCATCAAACAAATCACATCGAACCATACTGATTTCATCAATGATCAGTAGGTCTAGATTTTTGAAAATATCCAATTTGGGACGAGGGTAGTGAAAATGGCTCTGAAGCATGGGAATATTCTGAGACACATTGGGGTCAACAGTCTCAACGGTGGGTAGAAACATTCGAGTCGGCAATCCAAACATGGAATGAATGGTGCTACCTCCGGCATTGATAGCCGCAACGCCCGTGGGAGCCACAACGACGCACTTTTTTTCGGTGTTTTTTAGAAAATTTCGCAAAAACGTAGTTTTGCCCGTGCCCGCTTCCCCCGTTAAAAACACGTTTCTCCGCGTATTTTCAACAATATCAAGAGCAATATCTGCCACCGAGATGGATTCCACAAAGCAAATTTAAGTTAAGTTTGCACTGTGTCTAGTCCCAAGTTCTTCACACTTTCTGAAGTCACCACCCGAATCAAGTCGGTGGTGCAAGACGTATTTAAGTCCGATTTTTGGGTCAAGGCCGAAATCAACAAATTGGGCATCCAAAAACACTCCGGACATGCTTATCCTGAGTTGGTTGAAAAAGTAAACGGAAAGTTAGTTGCTGAAATGCGGGCAACACTTTGGAAGAGCGATTTTGAACGAATAGACCAAGACTTCCGAAGCAAAATAAAAGAACCTCTAAGAGAAGGAATCACCGCATTAATTAGAGTTAGAATTACTTTCCATGAATTGTATGGACTCAGCCTTCAAATTTTGGATATTGACTCTTCTTTTGTGTTGGGTGAGTTGGAAAAAGAAAAATTGCAGAACATTCAATGGCTCAAAGAACAGCAGCTTTTCAACCTGAATAAGCAAAAAGCACTTCCGTTGGTGCCCAATCGGTTGGCGGTAATTAGCATTGAAAGCAGTCAAGGATACTCCGATTTTTACAACGTACTCACCCGAAACACACACCAATATTATTTTAAAATCAAGGTATTTCCCGCCACCATGCAAGGCGATAGGGCGGTGGATAGCATTGAATTGGCCATGCAACAAATTGAAAAGCAACTCAATCAGTTTGATGCGGTAGCCATCATTCGAGGCGGTGGAGGCGATGTCGGACTTACCTGCTATAATCATATAAGTATTTCCAAGAAAGTGGCAGAATTCCCTATTCCCGTGCTTTCTGGAATTGGACACTCTACCAATCTCACCGTGGTGGAAATGGTCAGTCATTATTCGGGCATTACTCCTACGGATCTCGCTGATTTTCTGCTCAAAAAGATGGAGTGGTTTGAACGCGAAATT
>JACCDW011726746.1_pt1 | contig 14818 bp, 10 predicted proteins | sample 7449781 | NCBI WGS metagenome assembly JACCDW01 (sample SAMN15323449, study PRJNA562643) | freshwater metagenome | isolation source: river surface water | place: USA:Blue River Watershed | collected 2017-08-18
CAAGCTTCAGAATGGATTTTAAATGCCCCAGAAGCCCCATTTTGTTTATACGAATCCGCCCTCATCACACCGCGCACGAAGCCTGATCACATCACCCAGATGATCACCGTGGATTGTCCCTTACCGGAGCGCATTCAGAATGTCCAAAAAAGAAGTCGTATGAGTTATATGGAAACCATGCAAATAATCGATTTACAACCGCAACCTAAAAACTACCTTTGGGGAGCTGATTTTGTGATTCAAAACGGGAAGAACGACCGCGTATTTCCTCAAGTAATGAACATATTGAAAGCCTTTACTTGTTTTGTGCTTTTATTAGCTAGCACAGCGGCCTCAGCGCAATTTACTGCCTCCCCTGGCCAGCTAAAGGCCATGACTTTCAATGTGCGATTAGATACCGAATCAGATGGCGCAAACCAATGGAAATACCGCGCGAAGCATTGTGGGGAATTGATACGCTACCATCAAGCAGATATTATCGGATTACAGGAAGCTTTCTTACATCAAATCACGGATTTAGAGAAGGAATTGCCTGGTTTTGGATGGTTTGGGAAAGGCCGAGATGATGGGAAAACTGAAGGCGAGTTTTCTGCCTTAATGTACCGGAAATCGAAATTCAAATTACTTCAAGAGAAAACATTTTGGTTATCAGACTCTTGTGACAAGGTAGGTTTTGGCTGGGATGCCGCTTGCCGTCGCGTGGTGACTTGGGGACAATTTCAAGAGATTAAAACCGGTAAAAAATTCTTTGTATTTAATACCCATTTCGATCATTTAGGCAAGGTGGCTCGCAGAGAAAGTGCGAAGCTCGTATTGCGTAAAATAGCTGAAATCGCAGGTAAATCTCCGGTGATATTAACAGGGGATTTCAATGCCACACCAGATGACGAGCCCATTCAAGTCTTAGTAGACACAAAAAATCCTGCGCATGTTATCGATGCAGAGAAGATTAGCCAAAATGGCCATTATGGACCATACAGCTCTTTTAATGGCTTCTCAAAAGAACAAGAGGGCAAGCATATTGACTATATTTTTGTCAAAAATGGGCCTTCAGTCTTACAGCATACGACCCATAGCGAAACATGGGACAATAAATATCCTACGGATCATTTCCCGGTGAGCGCGGTGATTAGAATCCCCTAAAGCATTTGGGAATTATCCCTTAAAAAGGTAAATTTGATCATGGAAAATTTTATCGTTTCAGCGCGTAAATACCGCCCTACTCTATTCGATTCAGTAGTAGGCCAAAGTCACATTACCACCACCCTTAAAAATGCCATCAAGTCTAATCACTTAGCACAGGCATTCCTATTTTGTGGTCCGAGAGGAGTAGGTAAAACGACTTGTGCGCGTATTTTAGCAAAGACCATCAATTGCCAGGATTTAGGTACAGATGGGGAAGCGTGTGGTAAATGTACTTCTTGCCATTCTTTCCAAGAAAATACTTCATTAACGATTCACGAATTAGATGCCGCTTCGAATAACTCCGTAGAGGATATTCGGAACCTAATCGATCAAGTTCGCTATCCTCCGCAAAACGGCAAATACAAAATCTACATTATTGATGAGGTTCACATGCTTTCAGCTGCGGCCTTTAATGCTTTTTTAAAAACCTTAGAAGAGCCACCTTCCTACGCCATTTTTATTCTAGCGACGACGGAAAAGCACAAGATTTTGCCTACGATTCTATCGCGTTGCCAAATCTTTGACTTCAACCGCATTCAATGGAAAGATATGGCCTCACACCTTTCTTTCATCGCGGAAAAAGAAGGAATTACGGCGGAACCAGCGGCTTTGGAATTGATATCCATCAAAGCGGATGGCGGTCTTCGCGATGCCCTGTCGATGTTTGACTTAAATGTGACCTTCTCCACGGACAATGCGCTGAGACATGCGGATGTACTGGAAAACTTACACATTCTGGATAGCGATTATTACTTCCAATTAACGGATTTCTTTGTGAATCAAAACCACACGGACGCTCTCGTTTTATTAGATGAGATTATGCGCAAAGGTTTTGATGGCCAGCAGTTTATCGCCGGTCTATCAGAGCATTTCCGTAATTTGTTATTTGCTAAAGATCCTAAGACGCTTGCCTTAATGGAATTAAGCGAAGAGAATCGGGCGAAATTCCAAGCACAGTCTGCGAAAACCTCTGCCTCTTTCTTATTGTCTGCTATGAACCTTTGCTCCCAATGCGAGATTCATTACAAAGCAGCGAAGAACGCGCGTTTACACGTGGAATTGACATTATTGAAAATCAACTATTTGCCGTCGGTTTACCAACCTACCGCATCTCAACCTGCGGTGGAGGGTGGCGCCGGAAAAAAGTCTGAAAGTAAACCGATAGCTCCGGCTGCGGTTTCGGCGCCGATTGGGAATACACCTCCGGCACCAATTGCGAATACTCCTCCGGCACCAATTGCGAATACTCCCTCGGTTGCGGCGGCTCCTGAAGCAGCGCCTGTGGCCGTCATGGTCACACAGGAAGCTCCAGCTGAAACCCCTAGACCTACTAGTCACGGATTACGCAGTGCAAAGAAAGTAGTCAGCAATAGTCAAGCCGAACATGCGGCCGAAGTCATTGCGCAGGGAAAAGTTCAAAATGAGCCCTTCACTTTTGAAGAACTTCATTTTGTTTGGACTCAAATCGCACTAGGTTTCAAACAGGGTAATTTCATCAATAAATATGTCATGATGAACCGCGAGATTAGTCTTGTCGATTCCATTATTCATATCAAGGTAGAAGGCGAGGTTCAAATGCAGCAGTTTAATGACTCGCTGAAACTGGAGTTGTTAGGCACTTTACGCGAGAAACTGAAGAATGATACCATCGATATCAGTTTAGACCTGATAGCAGGGGACGTTTCAGACAAAAAGATGATTTATACGCAATCCGACAAATACGATTTCTTATCCCAAAAGCATCCGATTCTAGTCGAGATGAAACAACGAATGGGCTTGGATCATGAATTTTAACGAATTTGGCCTTGACCAATTCCAATCCATTTCTCTGTCACTAGTTTCTCTAAGGCGAAGGGGCCTCGGGCATGAAGTTTTTGGGTAGAAATACCAATTTCAGCACCTAAACCAAACTCTCCTCCATCCGTAAAACGCGTAGAGGCATTCCAATAAACGGCTGCCGCATCCACGGTTGATAGGAAAAACTTCGCTTCTATCTCATCACTTGATACGATCGCTTCTGAATGTCGAGAAGAGTAGTTCGAAATATGTGCAAGAGCCTCAGGCAAATCTCTGACCACTTTAATCGAGCAAGCAAAATCCAAAAACTCCCGGCCGAAATCCGATTCCGTTGCTCTTTCCAAGAAGGGATAGGAAACCTGCGCTAAGGTCTCGAAAGCTACGTTATCAGCATATATTTTCACCGAATAGTTCTGCAAAGGCACTGCCACTAAGCGAAGAAATTCCGCCGCTATCGACTGATGCAATACGATGGTGTCTAATGAATTACAGACTGAGGGGCGTGAAACTTTGGCATTCACCACAATGTTAACAGCCATTGATAGTTCAGCCGAGGCGGCTACATAGGTATGGCAAACGCCAGCGCCTGTTTCAATCGTAGGCACTAAAGATTCCTTGCGAACCCGCTGAATCAAGGCCTCAGAACCTCGCGGAATAATCACATCAATAAATTTGACCGCAGTTAATAGAGTCGTCACATGCGCACGATCGGTTGGCATCAAATAGACCAAATCTGTTGAAAATCCATGCTTTTCGAGTGCTCGGTGAATCATCTGAACTAAAATGGTATTCGTATGAAAGGCATCTGAACCACCTCGTAAAACGACGGCATTTCCAGAGCGAATACACAACGCTGCTACATCAATCGTCACATTAGGTCGCGATTCAAAGATTACCCCTACCACTCCCAGTGGAACGGTAATTTTAGACAATTCTAAGCCATTCGGAAGCGTTTTTTTCGATAAGACCTGTCCCGCTGGATCTGGCAATTGCATTACAGAAATAACACTGTCAGCTAAAGCACCTAATCGCTCTTGGGTCAACAGGAGGCGATCACGCATGGGATGATCAGTCGCTATTCGCGCTACATCCTGTTGATTTTCTTTCAAAATTTTAGCCATATTCACCCGAATCAGCTCAGCTAAACTAGCTAACACCTCATTACGTGAATCGCCTTTCGCCATCGCTAAAGAAGACGCAGCAAAACGGGTACGTTGAAATTGGGTTAGTATAGGTGACATTAACGTAAAATTTTGATTTGCTGAACGAGCCCATCCTCCATTTTCCAGGAGAGTAGGTAAGTTCCGGAAGGAAACATAGACAAATCAAGCGATTGAATCTGCTCTCCTGACCCAAAATTAGCGTTTTTAGGGGACAAAATCATACGACCCATCGCATCAGAGATAAAATAGGTCACAAGTGATGGTTTATCTAAACTGAATTTCCATTGAAATAGTCCAGAAGTGGACGGATTGGGATACACGATGGCTGAGGCATCTTCTTCGCGCACAGCCAAAATAGGGCTATCGAAGACGGCCATTTGGGCATCTAACCAAACCAAGCGTCCCTGAATCCAGTTTTTCAACCAATTCACTTCATCGCTCAGGCTAGCTCCTACATAATAATTAGGCCAGATTTTTTTACCCATTAAGGGGTATTTTTGGAAATTTCTCGTCAATGGATCCTTCAATGCAATTTGCGCCGAATCAATGGTAGCAAAAAGGGTGTTCGTATTCAAAAAGCTAGATCGAACCGCCTTCCAACGCGTTGCTAAGGCTTTACGAAAACTCGCATCCTGCATTAATTTATTCCACCAAAAAGGCACTTGCCAATAATCGTTTTTGCCCCCATCATTCTCCATTGCCTTGTACACAAAACCATCTGTCTTCCAACCTTCTAGATAATCCGCATTACCTAAAGCGATATTAAAATCCCAGGCGGGCCCCATCTTGATCTTTCCACCCAAAGATTCTTTGTCCTTGTACAGATACGTACTCAAACGATAACCATCAACATTTCTAGTCACCTCGTTTAGAATGAAGTAATTCACGAAGGAGGAAACGTCCATATAGTCCCGAAAACTTGCTTTCGGATCATTCATATCCTCCGTCATCAATTTATTTTCCCAATTATTGATATAATCACGGATGTAAATCAATTGCTGTTGTGTGATGATGCCGTACTGAGGATATTCGATTTGAAATTCACATTTTTGGGTAGCGGTAATACCTGAGGTATAATTGCTTTTCCAAGAGGAAGATGGAGAGCCGCTACTTTTATCAATTTTAAGCAAATAGCCTCCAGTCACATCATCCCCTGCATTTTCAGTGGGATATAAATCCGAGATGGGTACTCGATTTTTGCCTTGCTTCACTTTCTCCATGAGGACGTACACGCCACGGTACTCATCGTTGATGATGAGTTCGACAAATTTGGCTTTGCTATGCAATAATCCAATACGGCCCGCCAGACTTTGAGCGATGAAATCACGCATAAAGGAGCGGTCATTATAAGAAGCATTTAGCACCCAATCCGATTCCTCAGGCATCTGAACAAGCGACAATCTCTTTGATTTAACACCTGTAGAGTCTGTCCACAATTCAATACCATAAGGCTTTTTTACTAAACCCGGCAGGAAGTAGAAATCTGCTTGCGAGGTAGATCCTCGGAATTCAACCCCGGCCACCGTGGAGATCGTGGGCGTAGAGGATACTTGATTTAATTGGCCAGGACCATTATCAAAAATCTCCATCTGAACGGGGATTTTAGGCTCATCCTGTATGACACGCGTATTCGTGTTAAAGCGGACTATGGGGAGATTGGAGACGCTCAGACTTTGGGAATAAAGAAAAGAAGGCAAAAGGAGCAGAAAGCAAATCAGGTGTTTTTTCATCTAAAAATCGTAACCCAACGTTAAGTAAGTAGCGGGGGATTTCACCTCCTTATTTTCTATACCAAAGGCATAGTCAAATTTTACAAAATAACCGAAAATGGTAGCACGCGCGCCCAAACCGTATCCCATTAAGAATGGATTCCGGTAATCTGTCACCGTAGCTTGGAAAGGGTTCGTATTTCCACCATAGACATTTGTATTAAATCCATTCGTTTTCGCGAAGGGACTCAATCCAGACCAAGCAGTCCCCACATCTGTGAAACCTACCAATTGAACGGAGTTTAGAATCGACGAAGATTCGATCAACATCAACGAATTTACCGGCATCCTTAACTCCACATTCAAGAGTAAATGGCTGTTTCCACTTAATTTGTTTAAGGCAAATCCACGTAAAGGGGCCGCAAAATGACTCATAAACACATCTCTTTGGGCTAAATTGGCTAAACCTAAAGGGGATTCCTGTGTTCTAGCTTCTTGTTGATTAAACAACCAATTCTCCATCCCGCCTAACATCGTAGCTTGCGTTTTAGACCCTAATTGATGAGATGCAGAAAAACGAGTGGCTACATAAAAGGAATTAGACAATTTCTTGTAGTACCGTGCATCCACCCCTAAACGTACAAAATCACCCGAGTTAATCACCTCTTTATGCCCTTCCGCTGAAAGACTAATCCGCATACCCGTACGCAGGTTTTCACCCATTGGAACCGTGGAATCGAAAACATAATTGATTAATGTCCCCGCATAACCTGAATAATCCTCAGGATTAGTCAAGGAAAATTGAGAAAATGAGCGGTTCGTAGAATACATCCCCGTAACAGACAAACGACTCAATAGATTGAACGGATAGGTCGCGGTCAAGGCAAATCGATTAAATCGAATCTTTTGTGATGCCGTTTCCGTATCTTGGCCTAACACCTTCCGGTCATATCGAAAGTTCCAATCCAGTTTATTGGCTAAATAGCTATACTCCCCCCAGATATCCGTATTCCGTAAATTTGCCGTCAAAAAAGCCCCTGCCTTAAATAAATGATTCTCCACTAAGTCATTTGCTTTCACTTCATATCCATAGCCGATTCCCCTAATGGGGTCTGACTTAAATTGACCCTCTGAGCCATTCATGACGAATGAACTTTCATAGTCCAAAGGTCCAATGAGCTTACCTGGCTCTCTTTTTAAGCGAATACTTTGCTGGCGCTCTAGTCGAGCTCTTCTTGATTTTTTAGCTACATCCGTTGTCTCTGAAACTACTTGATCCACAGCAGCCATTGCGACCGGATCCAAGACCGTAGGAATCCAGGTAGAATTAGTCAATTCATCTATCGAAGTCCAAGCATAGCGTGCAATTTTATCCGTCAAAATCACTCTTTCCTTACTAAAAATTCCCGTGGGAGTTAATTCGAAATTTTCCCAAGCCACTGAACGAACAGCCATTTGCTGAAAGGTGGTATCCCGCCATTGGAAACGGATAAGTCGATTCCCATTGCTTTGGGCTTGTAAAAAATAGGCCACAGAGTCCGATCGAAATTGAAAATTAGAGACCTTTCCAGAGGTTGAAAACAAACGGGATGGATTCTCAGGCTCGTCAGGACTCCAGACAAAAGCGGACGTAAATGGAGCCGCGGGCGCTGGCAATGAGTCCACATACCGATCCGATAAATACAAAATTCGGTTATCAGGTAGCCAATGTGCTTCCGTTTCATCAAAAGCATCCTTCGTCACTGGATTCAACCGATTGCGCTTCAAATCATAAATCCCTACGTCTACTTGACCCTTATCTAACACCCGGACTAACATTTTAGCCCCGTTCGAGGACATTTTTACCTCCAAATAAGACAAGTTCGCAATCTTCTTTTTGTCATCCCCTCTCACCTTTCCCGCTTTATCTAAGCTGAAATTCTTTAGCCACATATAGCCTTGATCAGCAAACAAGACAGCTAAGGAATTCGCACCATACCAAGACAGTAGAGGCCCCTTGCCATCGGAATGGCGATCCACCTCTTTCAAGCCAGATTGCAAAATAACCTGGGTTTTAGTCGACCCAATAGGATGTAAATAGACACTGTAGCGACCCGCGTCATCACTCACCCAAACTTCGTATTTGCCATCTGGACTCACGCGATAGGAGTTCATTAAAGTGGTTTTTCCTTGGTATTCTTCCCAAGCAAATACCTTCTGCGAATTAACCTCTAGTTGTTTCGCATCATTCAAGTAATAATCAAACCACTCTTTTAAAAACTTCGAAAAAGGCTTCCGAATCGTACTAGAAACGCTGGATTGCTCATTTCGAATGATCCGCGTCAAATTTAAAATATTGCCTATCGCCTGTTTTCCGTAAGTAGACGCTATGTAAGACCATATCGATTGACCCAGTAGCTCCGCTTCTTTTCCTTTTGCTAACGGAAGTTTGCGAATCTTATTTTCAGAAATGATTTGATAGGTAAAACGACGCATTTCTGGGGAATCCCCTGCCGCAATGTAAGCAGCCATTCCGAGCACGTACCAGTCCGAAACCGTTAGAAGTAGCGAATTTTGCAACACATCTTTGACGGAGCCTCCAAACAATAAATCATGTAAATAAATACGCGCTACTTGCTTCGTTAACTCTTGCTTAAAAGCTCCTAAATTATCTTTAAAAGCAATTTCAATTCGAAAATTCGCTAAATTCTCCTTTTCTACGTCTTGTACATTCACTAAGGAAATGCCGCCATTACTCTGCAACCACGTTTCGTGATTGGGATACATAAATACTTTGATTTTTTGCACCGGGGAATAGGAAATCAACTCGGTGACACGCACAAAATCAGCTTCTAAATAGGCCAAAGTAGATTTAGCCAACGCCTCATTTTTATCAAGATAATAGACCTCGAAATTAGAGCTTCCTACAAATTTCCAGGCAAATTTTTGGTATTGAATCCGGTGATTTTCAGAAATCCATTGCGACCCTTGTGCTTTGAGCTGTATACTGCCAAAGAATAAGACAAACACTACCGCGATAAAAGAGGTAAAATTGCGCATTGGGTCAAGAGACTTTAAAACCAAATTTACAGATTTAAACGGAAAATAAATGATAAAATCGACGAATTGATACTTCCGGATGAACAGTTGATTTTCCGAGGATTTCATCGGTCCATTGTTTGGCAAAATAAGGCATCAAAGAAACCCCTTTTGATCCAAATCCGTTAAATATTCCCGCTTCCTTCTCCGAATGAAATCCCACAAAAGGCCTGCGATCCTGAGTGGCGGGCCTAATTCCCGTTTTTTGCTGAACCAATTCAAAATCCTCTACGCCCATTAAGGCTAATTTATTCGTTAATTCTTCCAAGGCCTCCGGAGTCGTCTCGTTCGTAAACTCTTTCCAACCATAGGTCGCCCCCACCTTAAAATGCCGAGAACCTAACGGCACAATAAATCCATTCTTGTTCAAAATATAGTCCTCAGATGGCACATCGCTTCGAATCTCCATCAACTCGCCTTTAGCCGGCAAGAAAGGCAAACTAGACCAAAGTGGATTTTGCTGACCGTGAAATCCCTCACAAAAAATCGCCTGACTTCCGGTGTATTCTGACTCTACGAGCAATCCCTTCGATGCAAAATAGGCGCGAGAAACGCTTAACAGAGTTACGACATCTACCCAGCCTGCCTGTTCCACCCAAACACCGTTTGACTCCCAACGCAAATACAAATGATGTATCTGTTCTTTTCTCTCCACTAACCAGCTCTTCATTTCCTCATTGGCAAAGGGACGGAAAAGCGGCATTGAAAAAAAGAACCGCGTTCCTAAAATCGCCTCTAAGCGCGGGTAATAGTCAAATAGATAGGGAAATAATTCATCCGCCAGCCAAGTCTGTTCTAATTTTCGGCCCGTTACCGGGTTAAAAATTCCACCCGCTGCTTGAGAAGAAGTAAAGTGAGTCGAAGGCGAATCCCAAATTTTAAAGGGTATTCCTGCCTCCCAAAAATGGTGGGCTAAAATGGTGCCAGCTAAACCCTGGCCTACAATGATGTAAGGATTAGCGCTTTTCACCTTGCACGCGACGAACGTGATCTAATACAAATTCCACTTGCTCATCCATCGTACGGTAAGAGGTATCTAAATCGATGGCATCAGCCGCACGCTTCAAAGGGCCTTCGCTGCGATTCGAATCAATCTCATCCCGCTTGCGCAAGTTTTCAATAATTTCTTCTAAAGGAAGATCTTCCCCTTTTTGCAAAAGCTCTAATTTGCGGCGTTGAGCGCGAATATGTGGCTCAGCCGTCATAAATATCTTTAATTCAGCTTGTGGAAACACGACCGTTCCTATGTCACGACCATCCATCACGATAGCTTTCTTCTCTCCCATCCGTTGCTGTTGAGCCACCATCGCATGACGAACCTCAGGAATAGCGGCCACTTGGCTCACTAAATCCGAAATGTACATTTTGCGAATCTCCCCTTCCACATTCTCCCCATTCAAAATCGTATCTGAAGCCTGCTTCGAAGGATTAAATTCAAATGTTATCTCCACATGTGCTAACGCTTCTTTCACAGCTTGCAAATCTGCTGTATTCACTTGTTGACGATGAAAATAAAGCGCCACCGCGCGGTACATGGCACCAGTATCTAAGAAAGCATAATGTAAAGCCGCTGCCACGTGACGGGCTGTTGTACTTTTTCCACAAGAAGAGAAGCCATCTAAGGCAATAATAATATCAGACATGCACAAATTGGTTAATGGCCTCGGCAACGGCCTTTGGCGCTTCGTAGGTCCCTTGGTGACCTACGTTTGGCAAAATTACAACCGATTTCTTTACAAAACGAGTAATGGACTCTGGAGAAATCAAAGCGTCTTGCTCTCCTAAGATAAATAGAAAGGGGATATTGGACGTTTGAACAAAAGTCGTAAAATCGCTTCGATCCCTCATCGCTTTGGTAGCTGCAATTAAGCCGGCTGCGGGCAAAGTTCGGTACCTCTCTGCTAAAGTAGCTATCAGCTCCTGAGATACGGTAGCAAATAAATTAGGCAAGAACGGCCCGATAAAAAACGCCGTACCCTTTTTTTCGAGCAAATCAGCTGTTCTATCTCGGTTGATTTTCTTTTCCTCCGTGTCTGCCACAAAAGTGGAATGCAACATGACCACTTTCTGGATTCGCTCTGGAAATTGAGAAGCCATTTCTAGTGCGATGTAACCACCCATGGAATGACCGACCAGGATAAAATTAGCCTCTGAAGGCAAATGAGCAACTATTTTTCGCGCATAATCTGCTAAAGTAGCGCAATCTGTCCATTCCGCATACGCAGGACAAATGACCGGAAATGAAAAGGTGTGGAAAGGCAAAAAGTCTGTCCACACCCGTTCATCTTCTCCAAAACCGTGCAAAAATACGAGCTGCGTAGCTGGCATATTAAGCGACCACTTTCATTTGATGGAATACCGTTCTTTCGAACTTCGATTTCGCATAATTCAAATCCACCTCAAAGGTCTTCATTTCTGTCTGAGATGGAATTTCATACATTGCATCCGTCATCACCGCCTCCATAATGGAACGCAATCCACGAGCACCTAATTTGTACTGCATAGCCTGCTCGACCATGTATACCAGGGCATCGTGTTCGAATGTCAACGAAACGCCTTCCATCTCGAAAAGCTTCTCGTATTGCTTCACTAATGCATTTTTAGGCTCCGTCAAGATCGACAATAAGGCTGTCGTATCTAATGGATTTAAATACGTCACCACCGGTAGACGACCTAATAATTCTGGGATTAGACCAAATGATTTTAAATCTTGTGCTGTCACATACTTCATGATTTGGTCCTTCTCGAACGATTCATGGAAGGTATCATCGCCTGAGAAACCAATCGGACGAGAGTTCAAACGCTTCGCGATGTGGCGATCGATGCCATCAAAAGCACCACCGCAGATGAACAAGATGTTCTCGGTGTTGACGGCAATCATTTTTTGGTCCGGATGCTTACGTCCCCCTTGCGGCGGTACATTCACAATAGATCCTTCTAATAATTTCAAGAGCGCTTGCTGAACTCCTTCACCCGAAACATCACGTGTGATGGACGGATTATCTGATTTACGCGCAATTTTATCAATTTCGTCGATGAAAACGATACCGCATTCGGCCTTCTCCACGTCATAGTTTGCAGCTTGCAATAGACGCGTCAAAATCGTTTCGACGTCCTCTCCCACATAACCCGCTTCCGTTATCACGGTCGCATCGGCGATACAGAAAGGAACTTGTAATTTTTGGGCAAGTGTCCGAGCCAAATACGTTTTTCCCGTACCGGTCTCCCCTACCATCAAGATATTCGATTTTTCGATCTTCACCTCGTCATTCGAAGGAGCCTGCATCAAACGCTTGTAGTGGTTATAAACCGCTACCGATAAATGCTTCTTCGCCTCTTCTTGACCAATGATATATCCGTCTAGGTATTCCTTCAAGTCTTTCGGTTTCACTAATTCGAAGGAATGCTTTGTACCCGCTTTCGCCGCAGCCGCCACACCCATCTCCTCTTTTACCACCTCATAACCTTGCGTTAAGCAATTATTACAAATGTGGCCATCGATTCCAGATAACAATAAACCCACCTCGTTTTTAGGACGACCGCAGAAAGAACAACTCGTTTTTTTACTAGCCACTAGACAGTTCTCGTTAAAATCTCATCAATTAAACCATATTCTTTCGCCTCAGCCGCTTTCATCCAATAATCGCGATCTGAATCACGTTCGATATCTTCGAATGATTTACCTGAGTGCTTCGCTAAAATTTCGTATAATTCTTGGCGAATTTTAACGATTTCACGAGCGGTGATTTCGATGTCACGTGATTGACCTTGCGCACCACCGGATGGTTGGTGAATCATCACACGTGCATGCTCTAAAGCAGAACGCTTGCCTGCTGCACCACCCGCTAATAATACGGCACCCATGGAGGCAGCAAGTGAAGTACAAACCGTCGCCACTTCTGGACGGATGTAATTCATCGTATCGTAGATACCTAAACCAGCGTAAACAGATCCGCCTGGGCTATTGATGTACATCACAATGTCTTTTTTGGCATCCGTAGACTCCATAAATAACAATTGTGCGACAATGATATTGGCCATATAATCATCCACCGGAACACCCATAAAAATGATACGGTCCATGATTAGACGAGAGAATACATCGATTTGAGCAAAACGCATTGGGCGTTCCTCAATGATGTATTGTGTCATATCTTCGATTTGGTGCATCGGACGACTGCCGATGTTATTCATATATTGATCAACCGCAAGACCGTTCAAACCTCTGTGGTGAACCGCGTACTTACGAAACTCTTCTGATGATAACTCCTTTGGATACATAGATTTCAATGTTTAAAAATCAAATTTAGACTTTTTTAGAATTTATACTACCTAGAACACAAATATAAGAACCTTTGTTCACAGAAAACCCCGCAATGTGCGGGGCTTCCAAAAAATAGCAGGACAATGTTAAAATTAAAGCGCTGCTGCGATTTCTTTAAACTTGTCTACGTCGATTTTCGTCACTTTGTGAGGAACGTTTGCCACGATTGCAGCAGAAACTTTGTCTGCGAACGCTTGATTGTATAAGTTCATGAAGTTATCTGACTTCGACTTATCGCTTAAGTAACCCATCGCGATTTTCTCAATCATTTCTTCGATACCTGGCTCGTTAGACGATAAATAACCGCCAAACTGTGCACGTACCATATCTTTCGCTTTCTCAACTACCTCTGGATACTCCACTTTCACGTCGAATTTCTCAGCGATATCGTTCTTGATTAAGTTCCAACGCATATCTTTCTTCACATTATCAAAATCTTGATCGATTTGCTCTGGTGTGAATTTACCCTCGTTGATACGGATTAACCAAGTACGTAAGAATTTCTCCGGTAAGTCAATCTTAACTGCGTCTAAAATAGCTTTCTCAGCGTCAATACGCAATAAGTATTCAGCCTCACGCTTGTAGTTCTCCGTCACGATTGTTTCTACTTGCTCGCGGAATGATTTCTCATCTGTCGCTTTTCCAGCACCCAATACTTTGTCAAAAAACGCTACGTTTAATTCCGAAGGAACTTGACGTGTGATATCTTCCACTACGAATGAAACCTCTCCTTTCAAATCAGCAACTTCGTCTTCTTTCTTTCCTGTTGCTAAAGCTAAAGCTTTCGCATCTACGAATACTTTATCAATCGCAAATTTCAGTGTATCGTCTTTTTTCGCACCGATGAACACTTTCTTCGACTTATCGTTGATGGCGTGCATTGGGATCGCAGATTTCTCTACCCAGTCACCTTGTGTAAAGGTTCCGAAAACTAAATCGCGGTCTTCAACAGCATCTGGATGTGTTTGATCGCCAAATTGCTTCTTCAAGTTTTCAATCGTTTCTTCGATTTCTTTCTTGTCTGCTTTGATTTCGTACGAGTTGATAGCTTTGATTTTGGCCAAATCCACCGTAAAATCTCCGTGGAAACCTAAATCATAGTGGAACGTAAATTCCGTATCTTTTTCCCAGTCGATCGCATCTGCCTCTTCTACAGCTGGCAAAGGCTCTCCCACTAGGTTCAATTTGTTTTCTTTAATATAATCTGAAACTTCATGACCTAACATGTGGTTGATTTCGTCTACTAGAGCAGATTGACCATATAATTTCTTCACAAGAGCCGCTGGAACCATACCTGGACGGAATCCTTTGATGGATGCTTTCTTGCGATAATCTTTCAATTTCGCCTCTACTTTTTCCGCGTAATCTGCTGGAGATACGACTACAGTCAAACGACCTTCTAAATCTCCTGCCTTGTTAAGTGAAATGTTCATTTGTTCTTATTTATAATTAGCCTTTAAAATAAAACCCTCAAAACCTTTTTGGTGTTGAGGGCTTGCCATTGGTACGGGTGAAGGGACTCGAACCCCCATGCCTCGCGGCGCCAGATCCTAAGTCTGGTA
>JACCDW010807892.1_pt1 | contig 14817 bp, 15 predicted proteins | sample 7449781 | NCBI WGS metagenome assembly JACCDW01 (sample SAMN15323449, study PRJNA562643) | freshwater metagenome | isolation source: river surface water | place: USA:Blue River Watershed | collected 2017-08-18
TACATCGCTCTTCAACGACCTCAAAGAAAAAGGCGTTTTAGATTACACTCGCACTGAAATCATCATCAAAAATGATGCTCTCTTAGCACTATAATTACCTCTTACGCAAATATTTCTGTATAGAATAAGGCCTGAAACCCAATTCTAATGAGAAATCAAATAGCTTCTTTTCGGTTTTGGTCATCCAGCCGACATTTGCTTTTTTTAAGGCTTTCTACATTTGTATCAACAAAATAAGAAAGCACTATGAAAAACATCATCGGTATCTCAGCTTTATTACTATGCACTTTAGCTTGCCAAAAAGATAGCCTCGATTCGGTAGTTATGACTATGCCCATGCAGGAAACCACCGAACCGAAAGAGACATCGGCTCCGACTTCGCAAGTGGTCAGTATGACTGACCTTCAAAATCAGACTATTATTCTACAAGGCACTTTTACTTCGGGCGTACACACCACGAGTGGAAAAGTATTTATCTACGAAGACAAAAACAAAAATTACAGTTTGGTTTTTGAAAACTTCAAAACCGACGCTGGCCCTGACCTAAGAATTTATTTAGCAGAAGACAAAGTACTGACCAACTTCACCCAAATAACCGATAAAGTGAATACTAACGGTAGCTACATTTTACCAATTCCTGCTGCGGTTGACTTAAAAAAACAAACAACTGTCGTGGTTTGGTGCAAAGCATTTTCGGTATTGTTTGGTAGTGCAAGTTTAAAATAACATTTCATCAACAAATTGAATTATATGAAAAATATACCATTCTTATTAGCATCCTTAGTGTTTATCAGCCATTTATCATTTTCACAAACTAAAAACCAACGCTATGCCGATTTATCAATCGCAGCCGTTGGCGGGTTTTCGCCAGCGTTATCTTATAACTATAATTGGGGACTTGGAAAACGAGGAAAGTTTAAGATTGGCACAGGCATTCGATTCACTTACTTTGCCAAAGGCAAGACCGATTTAATTACAGCTCCTGCTTCGCTAACATCGGGAGAAAAAGGCCCACAGGTACTTTTTACAGAAAATATCTTGAGTAATTTTGATACGCTCAAAGTATCAAAAGTCGGTGTGGGGTACATTAATATTCCGATTCATTTGCAGTATAGTTTTAGTCAAAAATTTGAGGTAGGTTTTAATATTGATGCCCTTGGCTTAAGCTTTGGTAGCAAACAAAGTGGCACATTCTATGCAAGCGACTCACGAAGTTTAAATAAAACTACCCAAACAGCCAAGCCCACAACCTTTAATCTACTCTTAGTGAGCGATAATGATTTAGGCAGCCTCAACTCAGAACTTTACGCTCGTTATTGGGTTAATGATAAAATTGGTTTTCGGGCAGGTCTAAGTTTTCAGTTTGTAGAATACAGAACCGATAAAGTCCTCACGTTTGAAAACGACCGTTTTCGTACCAAAAATTTACTACCCATGTTGGCAATTTCTTACAAACTCTGAACACAAAATATATGAACCGAAAAATAATTTTGTATATTTCTCTCATAATAAGCACTTTAAGCTATTATGCTGAAACACAAGCCCAAAGTTGGAAACCAATAACCACAGCTATTACTTTCAAAATCAAACACTCTTTGGGTGCAACTGCCGAAGGGTCGTTCAAAGGTTTTGCGGGGTCTATAAATTTCGACCCAATGAATTTAGCAACTGCCACTATAAAAGCAACCATTGATGCAAAAAGTATTGATACTGGCATTAATATCCGAGATAACACCATGCGAAGCGATGATTATTTTGATGTCGTAAAATATCCAAGAATTTCGATGGTTTCGACCAAAATAGAAAAAACCATTAAAGAAAATGAGTTTATTGGCTATTTTAATCTTACGATAAAAAACGTAACCAAAAACGTCAAAATTCCATTTACTTTTACACAAAACAATACACAAGGGATATTTAAAGGAAGCTTTTCTATCAACCGAACGGAATATGGAATCGGAGAAAAGAGTGCCTTACTGGGTGATACTGCTACCATTTTTATAACTATCAATACACAACAATGAAAAATACGGTTTATATAGAAGTAATCGAGCAACTTACCGATTTACTCAAGCAGCTCAGCCCCGAAAATTATACCCAATCACTTTGTGTGTTAAATGGCAGTAGCATCGGTCAGCACACTCGGCACATCATTGAATTTTATCAATGCTTACTCAAAGGTGTAACTGGCGGAATCATAGACTATGATGCTCGTGAACGAAATTTTTTACTTGAAAACAACCTCTATTTCACGGTCGAAACCTTAGAAAATATCCAAAAACAGATAATTTCGGTCAAAAAGCCCAATGAGTCAATCTTACTGGCTGTTAGTTATAGTCCAGATAATCAAGACTATATTGAAACTAATTTTATGAGAGAAATGGTTTATCTCGTTGAGCATTCGATTCACCATTACGCCCTTATTCGTATTGGTTTACAAGAAAATTTTTCCAATATCTATATTCCAAAAAACTTTGGAATAGCCTATTCAACCGTTCGTCACCACGAAATGAGTGCGTAGGTTTAGTAATTGATTACTGGTATATTGGTTATCAGTAATGAGTAACTAATACACCAGTAACCAGTTCACCAGTAACCAATACACCAATTAACCAATCACAAAAATGTGCGTCCTGACCTACATACCAACCCAATCTGGCGGTTATCTATTCACTTCTAACCGAGATGAAAGTGTCTTGCGTGAAGCAGCTTTACCGCCACGGAAATACGAACTCGGAGGTCGGTATGTATTTTTCCCAAAAGACCCTGTGGGTGGCGGAACATGGATTGCGGGCTGCGATAGATTTACACTTTGTTTGCTAAACGGTGGTATCGAGAAACACCTACCTTCTCCACCATATCGCCAAAGTCGCGGGCGAATCATTTTAGATTTCTATCAATTGCAAAACATTGATTCTTTCTATAAAAACTACCAATTTGAAGGAATTGAACCATTTACCTTAATCATTATCGACCGAGAAAACTCCCTCATTATCAATGAATTACGATGGACAGGTACGCAAATGCTCACAAAACAACTTGATGGGCAAAAGCCTCATATTTGGTCATCGGTTACACTCTATACACCTCAAGTGATTCAAGAACGAGAACAGTGGTTTCGTGATTTTCTGGAGAATACACCCAACTGTACGGAAGAAGATGTACTGAATTTTCATCATTTCGGAGGTAAAGGCGATGTGCGAAACGACATAAAGATGAATCGTGAAAACAAATTAAAAACTTTAAGTGTTACACAATTTAGTATTAGTAACGAAAATTTTCTGGTAAGATACCAAGACCTCCAAAAAGAGAAAGATTTCGTATATAGAGTATTCACAGAATATGTTTGAAAATCAACACCCTAAGATACTGATTCTCACAAAAGTACGTTCTGAATTATGTTTACTTAACAAACTATCGACTATTGTCGATGGGCAATTGACTTTAATTCTCTTTCATGTCAAAAATATTAGCCATCGGCACCGCCAATCCAGCTCATCGTCATCAACAAAACGACATCATGCAGTTTATGCTCGATGCCAATAATCCTGACGAAAAAAACAGAAAGCTTCTCCCGATTTTATATCACAGAAGTGGCATTGATACCCGTTACTCCGTGTTTTCTGATTTCTCGCTTGCTCGTGGTCAATGGGCATTTTTTGGTGATAACTGCACGATGCCATCGCTCGAAAAGCGTATGAACTTCTATAACCAAGAAGCAGTAAAACTATCAATTTCAGCTATTGACAATTGCTTAAATTCCGTCGAAAAAACGATTGACATTCAAGAAATCACGCATTTAATTACGGTTACTTGTACAGGCATTTCTGCACCTGGTTTAGACATACAACTGGTGCAAGCCCTCAATCTTTCGCCTAATATCGTTCGGACTTCGGTCAATTTTATGGGTTGTTATGCCGCACTTCATGCCCTCAAGATAGCAGATGCTTTTTGTAGAGCCGATACTTCGGCCAAAGTATTAGTTGTTTGTACAGAACTCTGCACACTTCACTTCCAAAAATCGAACGATGTTGATGCTATACTTTCGTCTACGCTTTTTGCTGATGGTTCGGCGGCTTGTATCATAAGTGGCGATAATGCAGCCAACGGCTTAGAAATAAAGCAGTTTTATTCGCAAATTGCCCTAAGCGGCCAAGCAGATATGGCTTGGCAACTATCGAGTACAGGCTTTTTGATGACTCTCACCAATCATGTTCCGAAATTGATAAAGCACGAAATAAAACATCTGCTCGAAAGTTCACTCCAAAAACTGGGCATAGAATCAGAGAGTATCACCGACTGGGCAGTGCATCCAGGTGGGAAAAATATACTGGAATCAGTTGAATCATCACTTGAATTGGCACCTAATGCCCTAACCGAATCTTATGAAGTATTAAAAAACTACGGGAATATGTCGTCACCGACAATCTTATTTGTTCTGAAAAAGATGCTGGAAGATTACAATAAAAAAGGCAATATATTTGCAGTAGCCTTTGGGCCTGGCATCACGATGGAAAGTGTAATTTTAGAACGATGAATTTCAGAACTCGCTCCTACCAATCCGAATTACTCGATAACGACGAAATTCCGACCGAAGACCTCTACCAAAACCTCCGAGAACTTGACTTTATCAACAGACACCTTGGCGGCCATTCAGTAGTTTTAGATGGAATTATATATTTCATTAATTCAATATATAACAAATATCCAAACAATACAATAAATCACATATTTTCAATAAATTTTAACAAAAACATAAATTCAGAATTTACACAAAATACCATTCAATTAGAAAATACAAATATTTCAAACAATAATATATTTTCAAATATTTCTGAAAAACTAAAAATATATGAAATTGGCAGTGGTGGTGGAGATAATCTACGAGCTATTAGCCAGTTTCTGAACCAAAAAAGTATCTCTCACTCGCTCGGAGGTATTGATTTGAAAGAAGATTGCGTAAGATTTGCCGAAAGCTTTGAAACTCAAAATACAACAATCAACTACGAAATAGCCGACTATCAACTGGCGTCTTTTGCCAATGGGCAGCCACATATTATTTTCAATTCGTTGTTTTGCCACCATTTTAAAGATGAAGATTTAATAAAAATGCTACAATGGATGCAAAAAAATGCACAAATTGGCTTTGTCATTGCCGATTTACATCGCCACTCATTGGCTTATTATTCTATTAAGTGGCTCACCACCCTATTTTCAAAATCTTATCTGGTCAAAAATGATGCTCCTCTCTCAGTTTTAAGGGGGTTTACACGCAAAGAATGGGTTATTCTGCTTGAAAAAGCAGGCATCAAAAACTATAAAATAAAATGGAAATGGGCATTTAGGTGGCTAATTTTAGTAGAAACAACAAAATAAACGATAGTCGCGGCAGTTTTATTTAACCAAATGACTTTCACAGATGTTTATACAACAATTACCCATTTGTCAATTATCCATTTCCTGTCTATAAAATGTTTGTTAGCCTAACTATCGTTCGTTACCCAAAATATTTGATTCCTCTGGCGTTTATTTCAATGGCAATACTGCATATTCCATTGTTTTTTACGAAAGGAATTACTTTTTGGAAACTATTGGGTTGCGGTAAAAACGGCACTTTTGATATTCACCCCGACTATCAGCAATGGGGTTTGATGGCAGTTTGGAAAGAGAAAGCAGATTTTGATAATTTCAAAAATAAATCATTTGTTTGGGCATGGTGGCGATTACTCACCAACGAACAATGGACAATCGGCTGTGTTCCTTACGAATCGCATGGAAAATGGGATGATAAAGAGCCATTTGGGCAGCCTATGCCCAATAGAAACTATACTGGCCCAATTGCTGTTTTGACCCGTGCTACCATTCGCTTATCAAAATTATCTGGTTTTTGGAAAAATGTACCAACTGTGGCTGCATCAATGACTCATGCACAAGGATTTATCACTTCGGTTGGGATTGGCGAAATGCCTTTTGTGAGACAGGCCACATTCTCGGTTTGGGATAGTTTGGAAGATGTAAAGAAGTTTGCGTATAGACAGAGAGAACACGCCGAAGTCATCAAGAAAACCCACGCCGAGGGCTGGTATTCGGAAGAACTTTTTGCGAGATTCATTCCCGTAGAAACTTTTGGTAGTATCAAGGGAGTCAATCCATTTATTATTAAATTATAAAACTGGCTTAACAAATATCAAGCCAAAGCAGCTTTTTGAACCAAACCACACTAAACAACTGACTATCAACAATATAATACAATTATTTACTATCTTTCATTTGCATTTCTCACTATATTTTTCAAATTTTACTGAATATTTCTCTCCACAGATTCGTTATCTAAAAGATACCGTTACTAACGGGCATGATTTTTGCTTTAAAATTAATTGAGTGAGTGAACACATGAAAAGATTTTAACTATGTCCCGTATTAAATTTATTTTATTATGGTTATGTGCTTTTGGCATTATTAACCTGTCTTTTGGCCAGCAAACCGCTAAACCCGCTAAGTGTACAAATCCTGGTGGAGGGATTTCTGTTGGTGGAGCTTTTAATATAACTCCTGGAGTAGGCTGTTTAGATTTTCAGACAAATTCTGCAACCCCATTTGTTTCAAATGCACTTACACCTACAGGTGGCACGAACTTTACTGACTTAGGATATATTTTCAATTTTAAGGATGGTGATAATATATCTTTTCCTCCAGTAGTAGAAACCTCAAGACGGTTTACACAACCTGGTACCTATTGGATTCTACAAGGTATGAATGTTAATTCTGTTGCATATATTACTTGTAACGCATTTGAATTGATACAAACCAATTATCCAGAAGTTGATGTTAGTTCGTGTGGTACGAATGAAATTACATTAACGTTTAAAAAAACAGCTAATAATGATAAACATGATGGTTATCGAATTCTTTGGGGAGATGGTAATCAAGAATTCATACAAAATATTACACCAACGAGTTTTCCATTTACAAAAACACATATTTATAATGGTACACCTTCTGGACAACCATCAATTATAGGTATCTACTCTAAAGGTTGTAATAGTTCACCATTCCCTTTTACTTTTAATGCCAATAATAAACCAAAAATCAGCGAATTAGAAGGCTTAACAGGCGGAACAAGCAATAAAATTACAATGATTGAAGGAACAGATGGAAAAGCATATACGCTTGAACAAAAACCAAAGACTGGAAACTGGACGGATACTGGAAAGAAAATTACTCGTAACTCTGGTGAAACCTTCAAAACTGAAACTTTAACAGGTTTTAACCCTACAACCGAATATTGCTTTAGATTAAAAACTACCGATGGATGTAATAATGATATTTTATCTAATGAAGTATGTACGATTATTCCAAAGGCAACTGTAACCAGCCCTAAAGAAGTAAAAATAGATTGGAATTCACCTGACCCAGCAGTAGTTCGCTATTCGGTTGGTTATAGCGAATCGCCAACAGGAGCAAACCCAAATACTGGAGCTCCAGTAACTCCAACAGGCACGACCTATCTATTCAATGCACTTGACTGCAAAAAGAAATATGATTTTAAAGTAACTGGGTTTGTAGGGACGGCTCCTAACCAAGTCGTAATCAAATCACCAACTATCTTAGTTGACCCTGCAGTTTCGGCAAGATTAGCAGCAAAAACCATTGGAACGGTATCGGTTCTTAATACTAATACAATTAAGTTTAGTATTTATGAAGCTGGAAATAAAGCAAATAATTACATTTACTATCGCTCAGAAGGGGGGTCTTCTAACTTTACAGAAGTAAAACGCTCTCCTGATAACTTCTACGATGATAGAAGTGTTGAACCAGCTAAGCAACAATATTGCTACAAAGTTGAATATCAAGATGAATGTGGCAATACTTCTGAACCATCGCCAGCATTTTGTAGTATCTTTCTAACCTCTACTCGCCCAAATACACTCAATTGGACTCAATACGTAATCCCTTCTCCTGGAACTTTCCCAGTAGATTATTACGTAGAAACAATAGATGAAAGTGGAAATATCAATACTGTGAACTCTACTGGCGATACCGAATTAGGGGTAAAAGCACAAATCGAAAAACTTTTAGAATCTCCAACTACTAATGGGGAGGCAAAGTTTAAAATAAGAGGAGTTCAAAAAGTAAAAATTGATATCGGAGGTGGAACACTTATTGACTTTCCATTTGAGGTATATTCCAATGAGTATACTTTTATCACTCCCGCCCAATTATATATTCCAACGGCATTTTCACCAAACTCTGATGGTCTCAACGAAGTTTTTGAAGTAAAAGGTAGATTTATTTCTGAGTTTAACTTAGAAATATATGACCGTTGGGGAAATATCATTTTTGAAAGCAAAAGATTAGATGATGGCTGGAATGGCACAGCCAGCGATGGCTCTACGCCAGCACCAGCGGGCAACTATGGCTTTAAGGTATTTGGTTTAGACCCCGCAGGACAGAAATTTGAAAAAGTCGGTTCGGTGACTCTTATCAGATAATCATCTTACGATTTAGGTGTGTTATTTTAACAGAAGGCAGTTCTTAACCGACTGCCTTTTTTGTATATTTGCACTATAATTAAACTCATACGAATATGAACATGGGAGACCTTTTCGGGATGGCAAGCAAAATGAAAGAAATGCAAGCCCGAATGCAAGAAGCACAAGAGAATTTAACAAAAATAACCGAAGTAGGTGAAGCAGGTGCAGGAATGGTAAAAGCCACTGCTAATGGTAAAAAACAATTAGTAAGCATTGAAATCGACGAGGATTTAATGAAAGCCAGCGACCGTGAAATCTTGCAAGATTTGATTGTGGCAGCTACGAATAAAGCTCTGGAAAAAGTAGAAGTAAAAGCGAAAGAAGAATTACAAAAATCGACCGAAGGATTAATGCCGAATATCCCTGGAATGGATTTGGATAAACTTTTCAAATAAACTACTATGACCAAAGTTGCCGTAGTAATTTTAAACTATAACGGACAAAAGTTTTTAGAGACCTTCTTACCCTCTGTATTTATTCATAATGATGGATACGAAATTATTGTAGCAGATAATGCCTCAACTGATGATTCTGTAAATTTACTTAAAACTAAATTTGCAGATATTAAAATAATTCAGCTTGCTAATAATGATGGTTTTGCAGGCGGGTATAACAATGCACTGAAAGAGATTGAGGCAGAATATTATATTTTGCTTAACTCTGATGTTGAAGTAACCCCAAATTGGACAAAATCTATCATTGATTTAATGGATACAGATAAATCAATAGCTGCTTGCCAACCCAAAATTTTGAGTTATCAGCAAAAAACGCACTTTGAGTATGCAGGGGCCGCAGGTGGATATATTGATTGGTTGGGCTATCCGTTTTGTAGGGGCAGAATTTTTGATAGCTACGAAGAAGACAAAGGACAGTATAACGATACCAAAGAAATTTTTTGGGCGACTGGTGCTTGTATGTTTGTTCGAGCAGAAATTTTCCAGCAATTAAATGGCTTTGATGCCAATTTCTTTGCTCACATGGAAGAAATAGACCTATGTTGGCGAATAAAAAATCAAGGTAATCGCATACTATATTCATCAGCCTCAACGGTCTATCATGTGGGTGGTGGTACTTTACACAAATCAAATCCACGCAAAACATTTCTGAACTACAGAAATGGTCTTGCAATGTTGTATAAAAATTTACCAAGCAATAGACTCTTTTCAACGATTTTTCTAAGGCTTATTTTGGATGGAATCTCGGGAGTTAAACTATTGATAGATGGTTCATTGGCCGACGTTTGGGCTATTATCAAAGCTCACTTCGCATTTTATGCAATGATACCAAAACTGGAGAGAAAAGCACCCAAGCAGGTAAATCAAATTTATCAGGAAAGCATCGTTTGGGAATATTTTGTAAAGAAGCAAAAACCAACAATATGAAAGTAATTGGCATAACAGGAGGAATTGGCTCTGGAAAAAGCATTGTTTGTAAAGTTTTTGAATTGCTGGGCATTCCTGTTTACTATGCCGATTTACGAGCGAATTGGCTTACCAATAATGATTTACAACTAAGAAAAGAAATAAAAGAACTACTCGGCCGACAAGCATACGACGAAAACGGTCAATATAATAGAAAGTGGGTTGCAAATCAGGTTTTTGAAAACCCTCAATTGCTTCAAATGCTCAATTTGCTGATTCATCCGAGAGTTTTTGAAGATACTCAACAATGGCTTAAGCAACATCAAAATCAATCGTATGTTTTACGTGAAGCAGCCATCAGCAGTGCAGCAGGAAAAGGAAACGATTTAAACAAAATAATTGTCGTAAGTTGTCCGATTGAAATCAGAATTAAACGAATTCAGCAGCGTGACCCTCAGCGTAGCGTAGAGCAAATATACTCGATTATGGCTCGACAGAAATCAGAAGAAGAATTTTTAAATATTGCTGACTATCAAATTATTAACGATGATAGTCAGCTTGTCTTACCTCAGATTTTAAGTCTTCACCAAAAACTATTAGTCGGTTTTCAGGGCTAAATGCTGTGTCGCTAAATAATCTTTTTCCTCATCTACATCTGTTAAAGTTGGTAAGAGGAAGTAGCTTAAATCCATTGATTTACAAGCTTCTATTGCCTCTTGCCCTACCCTTTCATGGCTCCATTCTTTGTTCCAGAATAGTTGCTTTAGAACATCCTGACTGGCTTCTCCGATTAACTCAAAATTAAATCCAATCGAATAATATCCCCCATCATAAGCAGGCCCTATAACTACTTCATGATTAGATAGTTGCCGATAAGCATCCGTGATTATTTCTTGATTTAATTCCAAGCAGTCACTTCCAATTATCAGTGCCTTAGCATGTTTTTGACGGTACGTTTCAAGAAACGCATCAGCCATTTTCAACCCTAAATCTTGCCCTGTAAATTGTATAGACTTATGGTATTCTGTATTTTCCCAAATATCGTTTTCATCTACAAAATCAGAGTAAAATAAATATTTATTAACATTTACTAAGGGCTTAGTAATTGCTTTTGTGTGTTGCATTAATAAATGGTAAATTTCTAAGGCTCTTTCATTACCAACGGTTGCTGCTAAACGTGTTTTTACTTTACCTAATTGTGGATTTTTTATGAAAATTATAATAGCATCTTTTTTTAGAAGATTTTGATTTTCGGAAATTTGTGTACCAGTCGAGCTGCTCATTTATTCTTAATAATTATGCGACGAAAATTGTTTATTGTCAGTTTTATTCTGATTTTTGTTTTCCAAATTTACGAAATTAAACGTAGAATGGTTTAAAGAAAATAGACACTCATAAAACAAACATTATCTTCAACAAAAATTCATACATGAAAAAAATCATCTATACCGAAAAAGCACCCGCTCCGATTGGGCCTTACAGTCAAGCAGTTTTGGCAGGTAACACGCTTTATGTTTCGGGCCAGATTGCACTCGAATTGGCTGCATCAGGCGACCTAAAAGCTGAAGCTCACAAAGTAATGGAAAACATAGGCAATATCTTAGCAGAAGCAGGTATGAGCTACGAGAATATTGTAAAATCGAGTATTTTTTTAAAAAATATGGATGACTTTGGGCTTGTGAACGAAATATATGGCAGTTACTTTGCATCAATGCCACCCGCCCGTGAAACAGTACAAGTAGCCAAACTACCAAAAGATGTAAACGTTGAAATATCGGTTATTGCAGTTCAATAATATGCTTTAAATACAAGTCAAGAGCCAGTTTATTGACTATCAACTACTTATTTTACAATTATATATAATTTTAAGAAATAAAGTTTACCGTAAAATAATTTTCGTGTGTCAGAATGGGTCTATAATGAATAAAAACATTTATATTTACAAAAAACAAAAGTTCCCTCCCAATATTAATAACTAAAACTGATAGTTTAGCTATGAGAAAAAATTATTTTCTATCCCTTTTTTTGTTGATTACGACATTTTGGCACGTGCAAGCATCAGATGGAAGTAAATCAACAAAGGCAAATGGTAGCTCTACCAACACAACAATGTTTGCTGCTCCAAATGCCCCAACAGGCCTTGTTGGAACCCCAGTTGGTGGTAGTGGCACAAGAATTAATCTAACATGGACTGATAACTCGTTAGACGAAACAGAATTCCAAATTGCCTATTCTGTATTATCAACAGGTTATCCTTCGCTCCTTACAGGTTTTGCTAACAACAGCCCACTTGGTGCTTACACACTTACAAATTTACAACCAAATACAACGTATTATATTTGGGTAAGAGCAATCAGAAATGGCGTAGATGTTGACCCAGCTTGTGTAGCACAACCTAATATGCCTGCTGACCCAGCACCAGCAGGAAAAACGGTTTCGTGTTGGAGTAATGGAATTATTGTTTCGACAAATGATAATATTCCTGCGGTAGTGACTGGAGCAACTGTTGCTACACCTTATTCGCAACGCACGAATACCCTCTTGTTTAATGATAATTCAACTAATGAAACAAGTTTCATTATTGAGCGTTCGACAGGTGGAGATTACTCTGTAATTGCAACAATTCCTGGTGTTGCTGGTACTGGTCAACGTTCTTATGTTGATAATTCAACTCAGCCAAACACATTTTATTCATACCGTGTATCAGCTCGTAATGCTACTGGTGTTGCACTACCTGAGTCAAGAACTCCATTCTTTATAACCCCACCAGACCCTCCTGTAGCACCCAGCAATTTAGGTACTTTCAGTGTAGGTTTAAATTCTGTTGGTTTATTTTGGATAAATGGAGCGAGTAATGCCACTGGTTTTACAATCCAACAATCAGTTGATAATAATACTTGGGTGACAGTTGGTACGAATCCACCAAACAACACAGGATTTGTGGTACAAAACTTGAATGAAGGACAAAGATATTTCTTTAGAGTAATCGCATTCAATACGGGAGGAGATAGTGCTCCTTCGGGTGTATTGCCAGTAACTACTTTGAAACGAGTAGCTCCAAATCCAGCATTTAACTTGACTGCGAAGACAATTTCGACTACTCAAATTGATTTAGCTTGGAACTTAGGTACGCAAGATGGAGTAACTAACAATCGTGTAGCTCAAGGTGTATATCGTTCGTCAATAAGTGCTACTGATGGTTTTACTAAAATAGCAACACTTGGTGACTACGAAGCAACTTATTCAGATAAATCAGCCTCTCCAAAGACTAAATATTGGTATAAAATTGTTACAGCTAACTTCCAAGGAGAATCACCGTTCTCAAATGTAGCTACTGCTACAACTTTAGGACCTCCGTACGCTCCTACAAACTTAACAGCAGTTTTAGCTAATGATGCTTTAGGTAATACTATTATTAAAACTGGTTGGAAAGATAATTCAGATGATGAGTGGGGCTTTGCACTTGAAAGAGCAACTGATAGTACTTTCACAAAAGGTGTTGTTAGAGCTGACCTTGATTCAAATACTGTTGCAGCAACGAGTATTCCTGTAGAAGAAGGCGTAACATACTATTTTAGAGTTAATGCTTCAAATAAGTATGGTAGTTCGAAATATTCTCCAACAACGAAACTTGAAATAGTAGTAACTGCTGCTCCGAATGCTCCTTATGACCTTAAAGGAACAGCTACTGCAACAGAAGTTTCATTGAAATGGGGTGATGATTCAAACAAAGAAACTGCTTTTGATGTAGAACGTTCTACTGATGGAACTACATTTACAAAATTAGCATCAACGGGCCGCAATGAAGTTAGTTATGTTGATAAAACTGTAGCTGAAAAAACAAAATACTTCTATCGTGTAAGAGCTACTAACTCAAAAGGGAACTCGGGTTACACTAACGTATTACAAGTAACAACTCCAGCAAAAGTTTCTGCATCTATTGAGCTTGTAGCTGAAGAGGTATTTAAGGTATATCCAAACCCAACTGCTGATGCCGTTAAGGTTTCAGTTTCAGAAAATATGTTGAAAGATTCAGGTATGATTATTATCACTGATAAATCGAACAGAATAATTTCTAAAACGATTTTAACGCCAAATCAATCAGAATACCGTCTTGACTTGAGCAACTACTCAGAAGGAACATATACTATTAGTCTTCGTACAGAAACGCAACAAATTACAAAGCGTGTGTACAAATTCTAATTTCAATATTGGGTAAATACAAAAGAGGCGTTGCAAATTGCGACGCCTCTTTTTTTGTGGTCTCAGCAAGTATTGTACTTATCAATCTTTATTTAGTGAGAATATGGCAATTAAATGTTTGATGAATTTTTAACACGGAGTAGAAAACTCGTCTTATTTCACGGAGTTTTAGTGGCTACTTTGTAGTGCCAATACATAATTAATACACTGTAATTTAAGTAAGTATAAATTTTTAAACACTCAATGCCATGAACTGAGCGTTCCCCAGCAAGCATTTGTTTTCGTCGAATTTGTTTGTTACGCACAGATTCCTACGGAATGATAAAAACTGTACTAACTTAAATTACAATGGAATTAATATCCTATTTACTCATCTTATTTACTACTAATATCTGTATTTAGCTCCTTTAAAATCAAAGATTAGTTTTTCACTTCCATTAGCTTTTTTAATGATAATTTTATTATCTTCATTAATATCAACTCGTTGAATAATTTCAGATTCTTTAGGCAGATAAAAGTTTGTCAGCTGTGCATCAGAAACGGAGTAAGAAGGCATACCTAAACCACCTCTCTTCTCAATGAAAACAGAAGGATATAAAACTGTATCGCCTTTTGCATATTCTCGCTGAATTGCCTTTGCCGAAAACTCGTATGTATTGGCTTGGCGGGGTTCCGAAAAATACATAAAATAACGTGGAGCATTATCATACCAAACCGTA
>JACCDW010170148.1_pt1 | contig 14816 bp, 14 predicted proteins | sample 7449781 | NCBI WGS metagenome assembly JACCDW01 (sample SAMN15323449, study PRJNA562643) | freshwater metagenome | isolation source: river surface water | place: USA:Blue River Watershed | collected 2017-08-18
AGGCATTCTCCTTCTCCTGGTTGCCCATCAGCGCGGTGAAGCGGTCGAACAGATAGCCAATGTCATGCGGTCCGGGGGAGGCCTCGGGGTGGCCTTGGAAACAAAAAGCGGGTTTGTCGGTGCGGGCCAGGCCTTGCAGCGTGCCGTCAAACAGCGACACGTGCGTGGCGCGCATATTGGCGGGCAGCGATTTCTCGTCCACGGCAAAACCGTGGTTCTGGCTGGTGATGCTCACGCGGCCGTTGTCCAGGTCCTTGACCGGGTGATTGGCGCCGTGGTGGCCGAACTTCATCTTGAAAGTCTTGGCGCCCGAGGCCAGGGCCATGATCTGGTGACCCAGGCAGATGCCGAAGGTCGGAATGCCGGTGTCAATGAGTTCGCGGGCGGCAGCGATCGCGTAGTCGCAAGGCTCCGGGTCGCCCGGGCCGTTGGAGAGGAAAATGCCATCGGGCTGGTGCTTGAGCACATCGGCAGCCGGTGTTTTGGCCGGCACCACGGTGACCTGGCAACCGCGCTCGGCCAGCATGCGCAGGATGTTTTTCTTGACGCCAAAGTCGTAGGCCACCACGTGGAATTTGGGGGCCGACTGCATGCCGTAACCTGTGCCCAGCTTCCACTCGGTTTGCGTCCAGTCGTAGCCCTGGGCCACGGTGACTTTCTGGGCCAGATCGAGACCGGCCATGGTGGGCGCGGCCTTGGCCGCGGCAATGGCTTGGTCGATCAGGGCTTGGGTCACCGCCTCGCCTGCGGCCAGGCCGACGATGGCGCCGTTTTGGGCGCCCTGGGTGCGCAGCAATCGCGTGAGCTTGCGGGTGTCGATGTTGGCGATCGCCACCGTTTTGCTCGCCTTCAGGTAATCGGACAGCGACTGGCTGGAGCGGAAGTTGGAGGCCAGCAGCGGCAGGTCTTTGATGATGAGGCCTGCAGCATGGACTTGCTCGGCTTCGATGTCCTCGGTATTGACGCCGTAGTTGCCGATGTGCGGGTACGTCAGGGTGACGATCTGCTGGCAGTAGCTGGGGTCGGTGAGGATTTCCTGGTAACCGACGATGGAGGTGTTGAACACAACCTCACCGACGGTGGAGCCGGTGGCCCCGATGGAATTGCCGATAAAGACCGTGCCGTCTGCAAGCGCCAGGATGGCGGGCGGGAAGGTTCCCTGAAGAGACAAAAGCACTGGGTTCTCCGGTATGGTTCGGGTACGCCTCAGCGCTCAGAACACAAAAGTGTTGTGTTTGGCTGCTTGTTCGAGGGAAAAGGACCTGGCTGGGCTGGTGCGTACGGGTTGATGCGGGAAAGCCTCCCATTATAGCCTGTCAGCCTGCGTTGGCCCGAGCAATCGTGGCCATCCACGGGGTACGCAAGGGGCCAAACCGGTCAGAGCCCCGCCGTGGCAGAGGCATGCAGACAAATCGCCGCCGCAGTGGCCACATTGAGCGACTCTTCACCCCCTGGCTGGGCGATGCGCACCTGCAGGCTGGCACGCGCCATCAGGCCCTCGCGCACCCCCTGCCCTTCGTGGCCCATGACCCAGGCGCAGCGCTCGGGCAATCCGCCCTCGCGCAGCAATTCGTGCAGATAAGGCCCGCTGTGCGAGCTGGTGGTGACCAGCGGCAGAGTCAGGGCCAGCAAATCGTCCTCTTGCAAGCCTTCGGTCAGCCGCAAGCCAAAATGCGCGCCCATGCCGGCGCGCAAAACCTTGTGCGACCACAGCGCCGCTGTGCCCTGCAGGGCCAGCACCTGGCGAAAGCCAAATGCGCTGGCACAGCGCAAAATCGCGCCCACATTGCCGGCGTCTTGCAAGCGGTCGAGCACCACGGTGGGCACATCAGGAGCAATGGCCTGGCTGGGTAGGTGCGTGACCACAAAGCCCATGCGCGCGGCCGACTCCAGGCCACTGAGCGTGTTGAACAGCGCATCAGGCAAAACCGTGATCGGGGCGTCCAGCGCAGTCCATTCCTCGGCCGCTGCGCTGTCCGCGAGGCTCTCTGCCAAGACCACACGCGCCGGCTGCACGCCGCGCAGCAGCGCGGCGCGGCACAGGTGGTCGCCCTCGAGCCAGAACTGGCCGAGCTTGCGGTAGGCATTGGATTCTTGCGACAGGCGCCGCAAGGTCTTGAGCAAGGGGTTGTCGCGCGAGCTGATCCGGTTCATCGCAGGCTCCGGGCCACGGGCGCAAAACTCAGCCGGTGCCAAGGCGTGGGTCCATGCGCCTGCAAGGCCTGCAGGTGCTCGGCGGTGCCATAGCCCTTGTGGCGGTCAAAGCCGTAAGCGGGGTACTGCGCGTGCCACGCCTGGCACAGGCGGTCACGGTGCACCTTGGCCAGAATCGAAGCCGCCGAAATCGCGGGCACCTTGGCATCACCCTGCACGATCGCTTCGGCCCGCACGTCGAGCACCGGAATCCTGTTGCCGTCGACCAAGACCTTCACCGGCTTGAGGCGCAGCCCATCGACTGCGCGGCGCATGGCCAGCATGGTGGCCTGCAAGATGTTGAGCGCATCGATCTCCTGCACGCTGGCTTCGGCGATCGAGCAGCACAGGGCCTTGGCCAGGATCTCGTCGTAAAGCTTTTCTCGCCGCTTGGCGCTCAGCTGTTTCGAATCGTTGAGGCCTGCAATCGGCTTCAGATCGTCCAGGATCACCGCCGCGGCCACCACCGGGCCAGCCAGTGGACCACGTCCAGCCTCGTCCACACCGGCCACCAGACCGACCGTGTCCCAGTTGAGCGGGACCTGTTCAGGCAGCAAGGATTTTCTGGATCGCATGGCAAGAACGCATGGGCATGTCCTGGCGCAGTTCATGGTGCAGCGCTGTGAAGCGCTGCTGCAGGCGCGCGACCGCAGCCGGGTCATCGAGCCAGGCCAGCGCCGCATCGGCCAAGGCCTGGGGCTGAACCTGCTCTTGCAAAAACTCGGGCACCAGGCTCTCGTTGCACAGGATGTTGGGCAAACCCACCCAGGGCAAGAGCCGCTTGCCGTTGGCGATCCGCCAGGACAGCCACTGCATCTTGTAGGCAATCACCATGGGCCGCTTGTGCAAGGCGGTTTCCAATGTGGCCGTCCCACTGGCCACCAGGGCCACATCGCATGCGGCCTGCACCGTGTGCGACTGGCCCATGACCAGCCGCACATGGCCCTGCATGCCGGCAGCGGCCATGGCCTCTTCGATCGCTGGCTGAAGCAGCTCGTGTGTAGGCAGCACAAACTGCAAGCCAGGACGCTGGGCGTGCATGCGCTGTGCGGCCTGCAAAAAAGGCAGCGCAAGGGCACGGATCTCCGAGCTGCGGCTGCCGGGTAGCAGGGCCACCACGGGCCGATCTGGGTCCAGGCCCAGAGCCTGGCGCGCAGCAGCACGATCGGGCTCCAACGGGATCACATCGGCCACCGGGTGACCGACAAACGTGCCCTCAATGCCGTGCTGGGCCAGCAGCGCGGGTTCAAACGGGTAGATGCACAAGATGTGGCGCACGCTCTCGCGGATCTTGTTCACGCGCTCGGGCCGCCAGGCCCAGATCGAGGGGCAGACCAGCTGAACAGCAGGGATGCCGCGCAGGCCCAGCTCACGCTCGACCGTGAGGTTGAAGTCCGAAGCGTCCACGCCCACAAACAGATCGGGCGGCGAGGCCAGCAGGCCCTCGATCAACTGCCGGCGGATGCCCGTGATGCGGCGGTAGCGCCACAGCGCCTCCACCAAACCGCGCACCGAAAGTTCGTCGCAAGACCAGCGCGAAGCAAAGCCCAGCGCCTGCATCTGCGGCCCGCCAATGCCATCGGCCTGCAAGCCCGGCCAGCTGCGCTGCATGCCCTGCAAAAGCAAGGCCGCCAGCTGGTCACCCGAGCGCTCGGCCACCACCATGGACACGCGCATGCCGCTCAAGCGCCCTCTCCTGCCAGTCGCGCTCAGGCCAGGGCCTGGCGGATCACGCCGCAAATCTCGTCAACGGCGCTGTCGCTGAGTTCGGGGTAGATCGGCAGCGACACGCAACGCGCGGCCACCGATTCGGTCACCGGAAAACTCTGGCCGGCCGCGATGCGCTCAAACACCTTTTGCTGGTGCAGGGGTACCGGGTAATAGATGGCGCTGGCGATCTGCGCGTCGGTCAGCACCTTCTGGACGTCGGCGCGGCGCTCGCACAGCAGCGTGTACTGGTGGTACACGTGCAGACCCACACCGTCTTCGTGCGGCGTCTGCAGCGGCAAACCGGCCAGACCCGCGTTGTAACGGTGGGCCACGCGACGGCGCTGCTGGTTGTAGCGGTCGATGTGCGGCAGCTTGGCGCGCAGCACCACGGCTTGCAGCTCGTCGAGGCGGCTGTTGTAGCCAATGATGTCGTGGTAGTAACGCACCTTGCTGCCGTGGTTGCGCAGCATGCGCAGGGTCTCGGCCATCTCGTCCGATTGCGTGGTGACCATGCCGCCATCGCCATAGCAGCCCAGGTTTTTGCTGGGGAAAAAGCTGAACGAGCCGATGTCGCCGATCGATCCGGTCTGGCGGCCACCGACGCTGGCGCCAAACGATTGCGCGCAGTCTTCGATCAGGCGCAGGCCATGCTGCTGGGCCAGGGCCTGCAGTGGCGCGATGTTGGCCGGTTGGCCAAACAGGTGCACCGGCAAGAGCGCCTTGGTCTTGGCGGTGATGGCTTTGGCGGTCAGGTCCACGTCGATGTTGAAGGTGTGCGGATCGATGTCCACAAACACCGCTTTCGCGCCCACATAGGCGATCGCCTCGGCAGTCGCGATGAAGGTGAAGGGGGTGGTGATCACCTCATCACCCGGGCCAATGCCGGCGGCCAGCAGCGCCAGGTGCAGCGCGTCGGTGCCGTTGGCGCAGCTGATCGCGTGTTTGACGCCCAGGTAGGCGGCGGCCTCTTTTTCAAAGGCCTGCACATTCGGCCCGAGGATGAACTGGGCGGCCTGCAGCGCGGCCAGCATGGCGGGTTGGAGTTCGGCTTGCAGGTCGCGGTACTGGCCCGCGAGGTCGACCATGGGGATGCGCATGGTGGGTCTTTCGAAAAAAGGATCAGGAAATGAGTTTGGTGGCTTCGGTCAGGCGCTGCACCACTTCCAGGGCACGGCGTCCGGCACGACCACCGACCTTGGGTGCGCGGCCTTCGCGGATGCTGCCCACGAAATCGACGATCTCGCTGTACAGCGGGTCGGCTTCACCGAACGACTGCTCTTGGCGTTCGATGGCGTTCTCAGGCGCGGCCATCGGGTCAGCGCTGCCACGGTAAGTGGTCAGGGTGCGGGACTGGAAATCGAGTGAATGGCAGGCCTGGCTCTGGAACACGCGCATCTTGCGTTCGCTCTTGCTGCTCACGCGGCTGGCGGTCACATTGGCCACGCAGCCATTGGCAAAACGGATGCGGGCATTGGCAATGTCGATGTCCGAGGTCAGCACGCGCGCGCCCGAACATTCGACGCTGTCGACCTCGCTGTCGACCAGCGAGAGGATCAGGTCCACATCGTGGATCATCAAATCCAGCAGCACACTCACATCGGTGGCACGCGGCTTGAACGGCGCCAGGCGCGAGCTGTCGATGAAGCGCGGATCGGCCAGCAGCGGCTCCAGGGCCAGCGCCGCCGGGTTGAAGCGCTCCAGGTGCCCCACAGCCAGTGTAAGTTTGCGCTCGTCGGCCAGCGCGATCAGCTCGTCGGCCTGGGCCAGTGTGGTGGTCATGGGCTTTTCGACCAGCACATGCACACCCGCTCGCAAAAAGTCCAGGCAGACTGCGTGGTGGGCCTGGGTGGGCACCACGATGCTCACGGCATCGACCTCGCCCAGCAGCTCGCGGTGGTCGGTCAGCGCACGGCATCCCAAGGGATCGGCCACGGCCTCGGCCACGTCCTGGCGGCTGTCGACCACGGCGACCAGCTCACAGCCTGGGATCTTGGCGTACTTCTGGGCGTGGAACTTGCCCAGATAGCCGACCCCGATGACGGCACAACGCAATGGCGGCATGGCGCCCTCCTTGTTCATTCGTTTGATGCCCGGCCGCGGCGGCGCACGATGCCGGCTTTGCCAACGCCCGCCAGGAAAGACAACATCATGTCGACATCGGGCTGCGCTTCGGGCACCTCGGCGGCGATCTGCGCAATGCGTGCCTTGGCCGCTTCAAGCGTGAGACCCTCACGGTACATCGCCTTGTGCATGGCGCGCACAGCCGCCACGCGCGCGGGCGAGAAACCACGGCGGCGCAGGCCTTCGGCATTGACCGTGCGGGCATCGGCCGGCTGACCTTCGCAGGTCACAAAGGGGGGCAAGTCGGCAAACAAGAGCGAGCACATGGCCGTGAAGCTGTGCGCGCCCAGACGCAGGAACTGGCGCACCACGGTGAAGCCGCCCAGGATCACCCAGTCGTCGACATGCACATGACCCGCCAGCTGCGAGTTGTTGGCAAAAATCGTGTGGTTGCCGATCTGGCAGTCGTGCGCCAGATGCACATAGGCCATGAACAGGTTGTCGTTGCCAATGCGGGTGATGCCGCCACCATTGACGGTGCCCGCATTGAAGGTGCAGAACTCGCGGATGGTGTTGCCATCACCGATCACGAGCTGCGTGGGCTCGCCTGCGTACTTTTTGTCTTGCGGCGCAGCGCCCAGCGCGGCGTAGTTGTGGATGTGGTTGTTCTGGCCCACCGTGGTGTGGCCCTCGATCACGCAGTGCGAGCCCACGGTGGAGCCCTCGCCGATCTTCACATGGGGACCGATCAGGGTGTAAGGTCCCACGCTCACCGAGGGGTGCAGCTGCGCGCCGGCGTCAACAATGGCGGTCGGGTGGATGTTGGACATGGCGCGGCCTCAGGCGATCTTGCGCATGGTGCACATCAGCTCGGCCTCGACGGCCACCTCTTGGCCAACCAGCGCGCGCGCCTTGAACTTGAAGATGCCAGCCTTCATGCGGTCGATCGACACCTCCAGGATCAGCTGGTCACCGGGCTCGACCGGGCGCTTGAAACGCGCGCCATCGATGCCCGCAAAGTAATACACCGTGTTGTCGTCCGGCGCGGCGCCCAGGGCATCAAACGACAGCAAGGCGGCGGCCTGGGCCAGCGCTTCGAGCATGAGCACACCGGGCATGACCGGGCGGTGCGGGAAATGACCGGTGAAGAAAGGCTCGTTGATGGTGACGTTTTTGATGGCCTTGATGCGCACACCTTTTTCGATCTCGAGCACAAGGTCGACCAGCAGGATGGGGTAACGGTGTGGCAGTTGCTTGAGGATCTGGTGGATGTCCATCATGGTTGTGCTTTCGAAAGTTGTTGTATTTGTTGTTCCATTTGGCGCAAACGGTCGCGCAGGCGGGCCAGTTGCTTGAGGCTGGCGGCGTTCTTTTCCCATTGCGCGTTCTCGTCAATCGGGAACATGCCGGTGTAATGACCTGGCTGCGTGATTGAGCGCGTGACGACCGAGGCCGCCGAAATGTGCACGCCATCGGCCAGGCTCAGGTGCCCCAGCACCACAGCGCCACCGCCGATGGTGCAGTGGGCGCCAATTTTCGCACTGCCCGCCACGCCCACGCAGCCGGCCATGGCGGTGTGCGCTCCCACATGCACGTTGTGGCCGATCTGGATCAGGTTGTCGAGCTTGACGCCGTCCTCGATCACCGTGTCTTCGAGCGCGCCGCGGTCGATGCAGGTGTTGGCGCCGATCTCGACGTCATTGCCGATGCGCACTGCACCCAGTTGCTCGATCTTCTCCCACTGACCCGCATGCGGGGCAAAGCCGAAACCATCTGCGCCGATCACCACACCGGGGTGCACGATGCAGCGCTCGCCCACCTGACAACCCTGCCCCACCGTCACGCGGCTGTGCAAAACCGTGCCCGCACCGATACGCGCACCGGCCTCGAGCACACACAAGGGGCCAATGACAACGTCGTCAGCGATGTGGGCCTCGGGGTCAACCACCGCCGAGGGGTGGATGCGGTGACGCCGCGGCAAAGGGTGCTCGCGCCGCCACAAACGGCTCAGGCGTGAGAAATACAGGTAGGGATCGTCGGCCAGGATCATCGCTTCGCGCCCGGCAGCCAGTGCCTGCATGGCCGGGGCCAGGATCACGGTGCCGGCTTGGCTGTCTTGCAGCTGTTGCCGGTAGCGCGCGTGGCTCAGGAAGCTGATGTCATCGGGCCCTGCCGTGTGCAAAGGCGCCAGTCGCAGGACTTGTTTGTCGGCGGCGCCCAGGAGCTGGCCACCCAGCGCATCAACGATGAATCCCAGCCTCAGCGCCACAGGCTCAGACTCACTTGGCCGCGTTCAGGGCCTTGATGACCTTGTCGGTGATGTCGTGCTTGGGGTTGATGTAGACGGCTTCCTGGAAAACGACATCGTATTTCTCGGATTCGGCCACTTGCTTGACCGCACGGTTGGCACGCTCGACCACCTGCTGCTGCTCTTCGTTCTTGCGGGCGTTGAGGTCCTCCTGGAACTCGCGGCGCTTGCGCTGGAAATCACGGTCCTGCTCCACCAGCTGCTTTTGGCGGGCCACACGCTGACTTTCGGCCAGCGTGGGCGCCTCGCGTTCAAGCTTTTCCGAAGCCGCCTTGAGGGTGTTGCCCGCCTCGATCAGCTCCTTCTCGCGCTTGGCGAATTCCTGCTCGAGCTTGGCTTGGGCCTGCTTGGCGGTGGCCGCCTCGCGGAAGATGCGCTCGGTGTTGACAAAGCCCATTTTGAACTCCTGGGCCATGGCCATGGACGAGGCAAACAGTCCCAGACCGGCCAGCAGGGCCAGCGCACAGTGTTGACGCAGTGTTTTCATCAGAATGAGGTTCCGATTTGGAATTGAAGTTTCTGGATTTTATCGTTTGCGCGTTGCTGGACGGGTATGCCGTAAGAAAAGCGCAGCGGACCCATCGGGGAGAGCCAACTGAGACCGACACCGTAGGACATCCGCAAATCCTGAAGCCGGATGGGATCGTTGTCGGCGAATGCCGAGCCCGCATCGACAAAAGCGAACATGCGCAGGGTTTTGTCATTGCCCGTACCGGGGAAGGGACCGATGAATTCGGCATTGAGCACCACTTTTTTACTGCCGCCGAGATAGACCAGTGTGCTGTTGGTGTCGGTCGTCACATCCCTCGTCCCAGACGAACCCACTGTTGACGGCTGAAAGCCACGCACGCTGCCCAGCCCCCCCACGTAGTAGTTCTTAAAGAGGGGGAAGGGCTTGCCGCCCAAGCCTGCGCCGTAGCCCAGATCGCTGTTCAGGGCCAGGGTGTATTTTTTGCCCAGCGGCAGGTAGTTCTGTATCTGGTAGTTAGCGCGGTAATAGCGCGCGTCACCGGCAGAGCTGATGTCAGCAAACACCCGTTGATAGGTGCCGCTGGTCGGCACCAATGCACTGTCGCGTCCATCGCGGGCCCATCCCAAGGTGAGGGGGAAAGCACGGCTGGTCGCACCAAACTGGTTGCTGTAGTTTTGCCACGCTCTGGGCATGTCGCCTGTACCAGGCCGAATTTCGGTTTGCTCGGCGTTGCCACCGACAAAGACCGTGTCCTTCTCGGTCACCGGCACGCCAAAACGCACGCCAACACCCGCGTTGACCAGGCTGTAGGAATTGATGTCCCCAAAGTAAGGCCGCGTGGTGCGGTAAAACAGGTCGAAGGTGCGGGAGATGCCGTTTTCGGTGAAATACGGATCGGTCGTGCTCAGCACGATATTGCGGTTGAATTTGCTGGTGTTGACCTGCAAGGCCAGGTAGTTGCCCGAGCCAAACGCGTTCTCTTGCGCAATACCGAAAGTGAGCATCACTTTCTCGTACGAGGAAAAACCGGCGCCCAGGGTCAGGTTGCCCGTGGGTTTTTCAACGACCGAGAACACCAGGTCCACCTGGTCGGGCGTGCCTGGCACTTCCTGGGTTTCGATGTTCACATCGGTGAAAAAGCCCAAACGGTTGACGCGGTCGCGTGAGAGCTTGATTTTTTCAGCGTCGTACCAAGCCGCCTCGTACTGGCGGAACTCTCGGCGGATCACTTCGTCGCGGGTGCGGTTGTTGCCCGCCACCTGGATGCGTCGCACATAGGCACGGCGCGCCGGCTCGGCCTGCAGCACCATCACCACGCGGTTGTTGCTGCGGTCGATCTCGGGGCGGGCCTGCACGCGCGCGAAGGCATAACCGAAATTGCCGAAGTAATCGGTGAAGGCCTTGGTGGTTTCGGTCACGGTCTCGGCGTTGTAAGGCTGGCCTGGCTTGATTTTCACCAACGCCTTGAACTCTTCGTCCTTGTCCAGGTAATTGCCTTCCAGTCGCACAGCCGAGACCACAAAACGCTCGCCTTCGGTGATGTTGATGGTGATCGACATCTCCTGCTTGTCGGGCGACATGGAGACCTGGGTGGAGTCAATGCGGAACTCCAGAAAGCCGCGCGCCAGGTAGTACGAGCGCAGGCTTTCCAGATCGCCATTGAGCTTGGTGCGCGAATAGCGGTCGGACTTGGTGTACCAGCTCATCCAGCCTCCGACATCGAGGTTGAACTGGTCGCGCAAAGTGCTCTCAGAAAAAGCCTTGTGGCCAATGATCTGGATTTGCCGGATCTTGGCCGGCGAACCTTCGGTGATGCTGAAGCTCAGGTTGACGCGGTTGCGGTCCAGCGGCGTGGCCGTGGTCACCACCTCGGCCGCGTAGAGACTGCGGCCAATGTACTGGCGCTTGAGTTCCTGCTCAGCCTTGTCGGCCAGGGCCTTGTCGTAGGGCCGGCCTTCGCTCAGGCCCACTTCCTTGAGCGCCTTGACCAGCACATCCTTGTCGAATTCTTTGAGGCCAATGAACTCCAGGCCAGCCACGGTGGGGCGTTCCTCCACCACCACCAAGAGCACATCACCCTGGGTCTCAAGCCGCACGTCCTTGAACAGCCCCAGCGCGAACAAGGCCCGGATCGCGGCCACACCCTTGTCGTCGGTGTAGGTCTCGCCCACGCGCACTGGCAAGGATGCAAACACCGTGCCGGGCTCCACCCGCTGCAAGCCTTCGACGCGGATGTCACGCACGGTGAAAGGCGCCACAGCCCAGGCAGGCAAGGCGGCCAGGGTGGCGCCCAGCACACCCAGCACAAGGGGGCGCAGAGAGACAGGCGGGATCAAAAGCATGGATGAAGGTCGCAATTCAGAAAAATGGGACAGCACGCGCGCATGGGGCAAGATGGCATGGCATCCTGCAGCCCAGCTGATCGCAAGGATAATACCGCACCACCGCGGCTCGGCTGGGCCTGGCCCTCATGCACTGCCCAGCTGGCGCACCGCCTGCAGGGCCCTGACACGCGCTTGCGCGTCGATCGCCAAGAGCTCGTCCAGACCGGAGGGCGCCACAGGCACAAACACCTCGAGCGTGCCCTGGTTGACCGTGTGGATCTGGTCGAAGCGGATGCGCCCATCCAAAAAGGCCTGCACCGCCACCTCGTTGGCGGCATTGAGCACCGCGCAAGTTCCGGGCGCGGCGTCCAGAGCCTGCCAGGCCAAGGCCAGCCCGGGGTAGCGCGCCGGATGGTCGTGGGCACGGATCGACTCGAAGGTCATGGCGGGCATCTGGCTGAAATCCAGCGTGCTCGCTCCCGAGGGCATGCGCTCTGGCCAGCTCAGTCCATAGGCGATCGGCACCCGCATGTCCGGCGTTCCCAGTTGGGCCACGACCGAAGCGTCCTTGTACTGCACCATCGAATGGACGATGCTTTGCGGGTGGATCACCACATCGAGCTGCCTGGTCCCCACGCCAAACAGGTAGCGCGCCTCGATCACCTCGAGCGCCTTGTTCATCATCGTGGCCGAGTCGACCGAAATCTTGCGGCCCATCGACCAGTTGGGGTGCGCACAGGCTTGCGCCGGCGTGACCTGGTGCAGGCTGGCGGGATCGCGCGTGCGAAACGGACCGCCTGAGGCCGTGAGGATGATCTTGTCGATGCGGCTGGCCCAGGTGGCCGGGTCTTCGGGCAGCGACTGGAAGATGGCCGAATGCTCGCTGTCGATCGGCAGCAAGGTCGCGCCGCCGGCACGCACCGCCGCCAAAAACACCTCGCCGCCCACCACCAGCGCCTCCTTGTTGGCCAGCAGCAAGCGCTTGCCGGCGCGTGCCGCGGCCAGGCATGGCGACAGACCGGCCGCGCCCACGATGGCGGCCATCACCGCATCGACCTCGGGGGCGGCGCTGACCTCATCGAGCGCTGCCGCGCCACTGAGCACCTGCGTGGCCAGGCCTTCGGCCCGCGCACGCTCGGCCAGCGCCTGGGCCGCCTGCGCTTGCGCCATGACGGCAAAGCGCGGTTTGAACCGCGCACACAGCGTCAGCATGGCCTCGACCTGCGACGACGCGGTCAGCGCATACACCTCAAAGCGGTCCGCATGGCGCGAGAGTACATCCAGCGTGCTGGTGCCGATCGAGCCGGTGGCGCCCAGCACCGTGACCACTTGTTTTTTGGCAGACCCTGTGTTCATGCGGACATCTCCATCCAGCTGGCCAGCATCATCGCCAAAGGCAAAGCCGGCAGCAAGGCGTCCACGCGGTCCAGTACGCCGCCATGGCCTGGCAACAAGCCCGAGCTGTCCTTGACGCCGGCACTGCGCTTGACCAGCGACTCCACCAGATCACCCACCACGCTCATCGCCGTCAAAAAGGCCCAGCCCAGCAGCGCGATGCCGACCCCGTGTTGCCACAGCAGGCTGTGCAGGCTCAGGCCCCAGGCCTGGCCCTGCGCCGCATCCAGCCGCGTCCACAACACCCCCAGCAGCAACACGCCCAGCAAGCCTCCCACCGCGCCTTCCCAGGTTTTGCCCGGGCTGATGGCCGGTGCCAGCTTGACCGGGAAAAAACGGCCACCGAAAGCGCGGCCCGCAAAATAGGCCGCGATGTCGGCCATCCACACCAGGGTCAGCACCGAAAGCAGGAAATTCACCCCACGCGCGCGCGCCTGTACCATCGCCAGCCAGGCCGCCAGCAGGAGCAAAAGCCCACCGAGCCAGCGCAACTGGCGCGGTGCCTGCGGCCAGCCGGCCACGCCCGCGCGGATCATCCACACCCCCAGCAGCACCCAGGCGCCACCCACCCAGGCCCACAAGGTGGGCGGTGATTGCCGCGCCCAGCCCGTCTGCAGGGCCAGCACACCGGCCGCCGCGCAGACCACGGCGCCCCAGAGCGCGCTGCGGCCTGTCCAGCCATTGAGCCGCCCCCATTCCCAGGCGCCTGCGCAAATGAGCAGCAGGGTCAGGCCGACGAAGTACTGCGTCTGCGCACTGAACAGCGCCGGTAAAAAGATGGCCAGCAACACCAGGGCGGTGATCACACGTTGTTTGAGCATGGGCGTTTCAACAAAAAAAGGCCGCTGTGGGCGGCCTTGGTGTCTGGGGACGTGCAGGCGGGCACCTGGCTCACACCGCCATGATGTCCTGTTCCTTGGCCGCCACCAACTGGTCGATCTCGGCAATGCGCTTGTCGGTCATCTTCTGGATGTCGGCTTCGGTGCGTTTTTGGTCGTCTTCGGTCGCTTCCTTGTCCTTGACCAGTTTCTTGACCGCCTCGTTGGCGTCGCGGCGCAGGTTGCGCACGGCGACTTTGGCGTGCTCGCCTTCGGACTTGACGAGTTTGGTCATTTCCTTGCGCCGCTCTTCGCTCATCGGCGGCATCGGCACACGGATCAGGTCGCCCATGGAGGCGGGGTTCAGACCCAGATCGCTCTCGCGAATTGCCTTTTCGATCTTGGCACCCATGCCCTTTTCCCAAGGCTGCACGCTGATCGTGCGGGCGTCGAGCAAAGCCACATTGGCCACCTGCGACAGCGGCACCATGGAGCCGTAGTACTCCACCTGCACCACATCCAGCAGCGCCGGGCTGGCACGACCCGTGCGGATTTTGCCCAGGTTGTTCTTGAAGGCGGCGATGGACTGTTCCATCTTGGCTTCGGCGTTCTTCTTGATGTCGGCGATCGTCATGGGTTTCTCCGGTCTGGGTCGGGCTCAAACATGCACCAGGGTGCCCTCGTCCTCGCCCATCACAACGCGCTTGAGCGCGCCGTTTTTGAAAATCGAAAAGACCTTGATCGGCAGCTTCTGGTCGCGGCACAACGCAAACGCTGTGGCGTCCATGATGCCCAGGTTCTTGGCCATGGCCTCGTCAAAACTGAGCTGGCTGTAGCGGGTGGCGCTGGGGTCTTTCTTGGGGTCGGCGGTGTACACGCCATCGACCTTGGTGGCCTTGAGCACCATCTCGGCACCGATCTCGGCGCCGCGCAGGGCCGCTGCCGTGTCGGTGGTGAAAAATGGGTTGCCGGTGCCGGCCGCAAACACCACCACTTTGCCCTCGTCGAGGTACTGCAGGGCCTTGGGGCGCACATAGGGTTCGACCACCTGGTCGATGCCGATGGCCGACATCACGCGGGCCGTGAGGCCGACCTTGTTCATGGCATCGGCCAGGGCCAGCGAGTTCATCACCGTGGCCAGCATACCCATGTAGTCGGCGGTGGCGCGGTCCATGCCCACCGAGCCCCCGGCGACGCCGCGGAAGATGTTGCCACCACCGATCACCACCGCCACCTCCACCCCCAGACGGGTGACTTCGGCAATTTCGTCCACCATGCGCACGATGGTGGCGCGGTTGATGCCGAATTGATCGTCGCCCATGAGGGCCTCACCGGACAGCTTGAGCAAAATGCGCTTGTGGGCCGGTGTGGCTGGGGACATGGGCTTCTCTCCTGAGGGTGTGTGTGGCGTTAGTTTAGCGGTGAAGTGGGGCGAATCAGGCACCGCCCTTGGCAGCGGCCACCTGGGCGGCCACTTCGGCGGCAAAGTCGTCGACCTTCTTCTCGATGCCCTCGCCCACCACGTACAGCGTGAA
>JACCDW010430249.1_pt1 | contig 14814 bp, 22 predicted proteins | sample 7449781 | NCBI WGS metagenome assembly JACCDW01 (sample SAMN15323449, study PRJNA562643) | freshwater metagenome | isolation source: river surface water | place: USA:Blue River Watershed | collected 2017-08-18
TGATCATCCAGAACCTGAGCAAAGACGGCAAGACCGACTTCAGCTTCACCGTTCACCGCAACGACTACGCGCGCTGCTCTGACCTGCTCAAGGACAAGGTGCTGCCGGCGCTGGGCGCCACCGAGCTGGTGGGCGACACCAAGATCTGCAAAGTCTCGATCGTGGGCATCGGCATGCGCAGCCATGTGGGCGTGGCCAGCAAGATGTTCCGCTCGCTCAGCGAAGAGGGCATCAACATCCAGATGATCTCCACCTCCGAGATCAAGACCTCGGTCGTGATCGACGAAAAGTACATGGAACTGGCCGTGCGCGCCCTGCACAAGGCCTTCGACCTGGACCAGGCCTGAGCTATAATCGCCCCACTTTGGAAACGTGACCGAGTGGCCGAAGGTGCTCCCCTGCTAAGGGAGTATGGGGTGTAGAGCCTCATCGAGGGTTCGAATCCCTCCGTTTCCGCCAAGTAACCCGTTGATTTTCAACGGGTTTTTTGGTTTCTGGGGGTCTCAACTGCGGTTCAACTGCGGAATTCGCAAAACCCGGATTCGAAACTGTCCCCAGTTCAAGACATACCCTCCGATTAGCTCAACTGCGGAATTCTGCATTTCAACTGCGGAATTCTTTGTGCCTGCGACCTAGGCTCAGCCTATGAGCTTGCAGCTCAATACAACTGTGGCATGTCCAAACCTATTGAAAGGGGCATCCATGAAGACGTTGACTACCTTGTTGCTGTGCGCATCTAGCGCGGTGATTGCTCAGACGACCTACACACCAAATCCGTTTGGCGGAGGCGGGACCTTCAACGGGCCCGGTGGCACTACCACCTACACGCCCAATCCTTTCGGCGGTGGTGGCACGTATTCCGGACCTAGTGGAACGACCACATACACGCCCAATCCATTTGGCGGCGGTGGGACTTTCAATGGTCCTGGGGGCACCACTACGTACACGCCGAATCCGTTCGGGGGAGGGGGTACCTTCAACGGTCCTGGTGGGACAACCACATACACGCCAAACCCATTCGGTGGAGGCGGAACGTTCAACGGTCCGAATGGAACGACTACATACACTCCGAACCCGTTCGGTGGTGGCGGTACTTACAGTCGCTGATGGATGACTATGAGGTTGCAAAATCAATGGGGCAAGCTTCCCCATTATTCATGGGTTTCAGAACAGAGCGCTGGCCTTTTTCATGTCAACGAGGCCCTTCTATGAAAACATTATCTTCTTGACGTTGGATCAACCAGATACATTCAGCTAGTGTAGGAAACAGCGAGAATGCTGCTGTAAATCACACGCTAGCCAGTTTACATATGGAGATAACGTGGGCCGCACGCTGCCAAAACGTCTGAAATGGTTGGAGCTTGCACTTCAGGGTCTTGCATTCTGGATTGGACATCGTCATTCCCTGTTTAAGGGCTACCCACTTTCAGAGGGTGCGTTAGTTGCAGAAGCTTGTAATCTGATTCAGGCTAACCTGCCGCGTGACCTAGTGCTAATGCCTGAATGTATGTACAAGAATCTCGTTGACGTGGGTTCTAGAGTTGAGGGGCTTGGCTCCCGGGCTCGTGCCGATTTGGTTCTTTGCGATGTTGGAGCGAGGACAGTTGGACGCGAAGGCAATTTATCCGCACATACGAAATTCGTGATTGAGGTCAAGCGCGGGAACGCAAGCACGCAATCCATCTATGAGGATCTATCACGTCTACATGCATATCTCCAGGTGGCTACACTTGGAACTCGCTGCTTCCTTTTCGTTGTCGGCGAAAGCTACGCTCCCAGGCTCTTTGTCAAAGACGGAAAATCGATTTTGGGAGTTCATTCTGTTCCAGGTACGACTGGCAACTTTAGAGTGAGAAGAACTGTTAAGGCCGCAGCTAGTTTCTCAGGCAAAGAGTATGCGCACTATGTGTGTCTATTGGAAGTATTCCTTGAGGGACAAAAGCCAGGGGATATCTAATCAACTGTGCTGACGCCGAGCTTCACGATTTGAGTAAGTCAAGTCTCGTTTGATATCAAACACTTTCCGAAAAGCAAAACACTCTGACATCATGGCCACTTTGACAACGCTAATCCCGGACGTAGATGTCCTAGTGGCGATTGCGCCCGAAGAGCTTGCTGAGGTTGTATTGCGCCTTGCGGAAGAGCGGCAACAAAATGGATTAACTCATCTGCAGCACCTGACTTCTGATATTCATGGCCAGCCAGGGGCGTCCAATGGCTATCCTCAGAATCGCAAGCAAGATGCTGAGATAGCGTTAGCTGAGGCATGGAATTGGCTGACGGTACAGGGCCTTCTGATCCCTGAGCCTGGGGCGAATGGCAACAACGGATGGATGATTCTGAGCCGACGCGCCAAGATAATATTGGCGAACGGATCGTTTAAAACTTATGCACGCAGCCTTGCATTTCCGAAAGTATTGTTGCATCCATCCATCGCCGACGAAGTCTGGCTTGATATTGTTCGAGGAGATTACGAAACCGCAGTTTTTAAAGCTTTTCGAACGGTAGAAGTGGCTGTTCGCCAGGTAGGACAATTTGCCGATTCTGATATTGGAACTGCATTGATGCGCAAGGCTTTTGACAAAGCGAGTGGTCCGCTTTCAGACGCGCGGCAACCTGAAGCTGAGCGCGAGGCTTTAGCCCATCTCTTTGCTGGAGCAATTGGCTCTTACAAGAATCCTCATTCACATCGCACTGTTTCAATCAGTGATGCAGTTGAAGCGCAGGAAATGGTTATATTGGCCAGTCACTTGCTCCGAATTGTTGATAGCCGAAGGTAGGTGGCAATGAGCGTTAGCCCTCAGCGAATTGAAGCAGGCGTAGAAAATCTTGATGCAAGTAGGCTCTGTCTTTGTATTGCTAACGATCGCAACTGGTTATGCTGCGCGCCTCGGAATCGTCCTGATTCGACCGTGACAGCCCTATAACTCGAAAAGCTTCAGCAATTGGTCTAGTTCGTCAATCTTCTGTCTTGCCTGGTCTAGCAATTGTTTGGGAAAGTGTAGTGCGTAGCTGCTGATCTCTGTGAGATCGGACTGCAGCATTTGATGGATCATTTTTTTGCATTGATCAGATACCGGGGGTACGGTAACTCCCTTGATCTGCAACAGCAAGCCTTCAAGACATGGTGTAGAGCCGATCAACTTCAACTTGTGTTTGCGAGCAAGTTCCCGCTCTTTCCTCAACCAGGTCAAGTCTGTGTCCAGCAGGGCAAGCGCTCTGTCGAAATCGCGATTGCGCAAATGGCCTATTGCGGTGCTGATCACGTTTCCTGGCCCTTTGCCATGTGCATTTCGTACAGTCACATTCACGCCGGCACGGTTAGCACAGTAAAGATTGCGCAAATGTTTGAGAAATGCTTCCTCGCTATCGCCCTCGCCGACAGCCAGCAGTGTTGTGCGCTGTGAACGCAACTTGGTCCCTGTCATTGTTTTACTCACAGTTGCGGGATGCCACCGTAAGCGCCAGACATGTATTTGGCGTAGAGGTTATCGTCCGCACGAACACCTTTGACGCTATCCAGGCGCCAAGCACGGGTGTTACTGTCGGCATCTTTTTCAACAAGCAGTACCTGACCTTTGTGTAATTGACCCAGCACCTCCATGGAGTGACTGGTGAAGATGAGTTGGGCGCCGTGAGGATTGGTTTTCGGGGAGAAGAACAAATCCAAGATGGGCGTCAGCATGTGTGGATGCAGGTCCGCTTCCATTTCGTCTAGCAACACCACGCCGCCAGACGCCAGTACCGGAAGAATGTGTGAGAGCAGCACAAATGCACCCTGTGTGCCGCTGGACTCGCTGAGCATCGGCAGGGTATGGACTTGGTTTTGGACCACGTGAACGCCAAGCGGAATAAAGACTTCCTCGGTATTGCCGTCAGGATGATTGATTTGACCTTTTTCAATGCGAACATCGGACAGGCCCAAATCCCAAGCGGCCAGAATCCTGGACATGCGCTGGCGCAATGCGTCATCCTGTGCATAGATGCCAGCAACACTGAAGAGCCGAGAATGATCCACACTTTGGCGACCAAGGACATTCACATTGGCGCTGATATTCAACTGGGTCAACTGCTGGGCCAGGGCAATGTCGAATTGCGCGGCCGTTGAAATCAGAGAGGCATTCGGTCGGACCTTGGCGGCTTCCTTGTGGGTCAGACCAAAATTCTGAATCTTGATGTCGTAGTGACCTTCACCAGGATTCCAGAGGCGGGTAAAAAGGTAGGCGAAGCTGCGCTGTTGACGCACATGGAGCGACTCCTGATAGACCCGCTCGGGTGTCAGCAAAACGCGGTACCGATACAGTTTGTCGTCCAGGCTGAATTCGATAGCCATGTCGGTCGGGTCCTGTGGTGTGCAAAAGTGCGGCGACACAGGAATCGGGGCGTCATGGGCGAGTTGAAAAGAGTGCGCCATGAACCAATGGAGAAACGCGACCGATTTGATCACTGTGGTCTTACCGCTGCCATTGGCACCAAGAACGGCCAAAGCTTTGGTCAGACGCGTGTCTTCGCGAGTGCTTAGCGCACGGTGGTCATCAGGTGCGTTCTTGTTCAGCACCAGAGAGACCGTGATGGGCTCACGAATGGATTGGAAGTTCTGGACGGTTAGAGTGTGAATGTGCATGGCTTATCGAAGAAGAAGCTCCTCGGGATGCCCATCTTATTACGGTTTCAACAAAAAAATGTTGAAAATCTTTTATAATTCGGGTTTATGTGTGGTTAAAGCCACCTACGATGCATAGCTGCGTCAGGTCGCCACTATCCCCTAATCGATAGGTTCAGTCAGTTTTGGCCCCCACCCATTGAGGTGGCGATGGCCCAATCCGATCTTTGATGATGTCGGTCAGTGCTTAGGCGTGAGTGCTGAGCGAGTTCGTTGAAGTTTGTCAGTGCTGCACTTTGTGCAGGTGGGCACCCAATTGTGCAAAGTGACCTAGTCCTTTTTGGGTTAGGACTAGGTGTTTGGTCCGGCGATCCTGTTCAGTGCTTTGGGCCGTGATCAGCTCCTGGGCAATCAGGCGTTGAAGGCGTTTGTGCAAGGTGGCCGGTGACCCCAAGGCGGCTTGGTCAATGGCTTCACGTACGGCTAGTGGTTGGTCCATGAAGCAATGTAGCGCCACGGATTCGAGCAAGGCATTGTGATTGGCATCCAACTGCTCGTGCCCAGGCGCCTGCTTGATGGCTGCACAAAGCCTAAGGAAGCGAAAATACGCTTCGGCCGAAGGTGTTGGCGTCATGGCAGGGGATTCTGTTTTCACTTTCTGATGCAGGCTCTTCTCTAGAAAGAGCCTACTTCCCTTTGGCTTTCACGCCCGCCTCGAAGGTGACTCCCATTGCGGTGTTCAGCTTATTGAGGTTGCGGTTGTCGTCGCCCTTGGGCAACCATTTAGCGTAACTGCGCAGCATGGTCACGACGCTGTGGCCATGCTGTGCTGCCACCCACGCAGGATCGCAACCGGCCATCAATGCCAGCGTGACACTGGTGTCCCGGCATTCCTTGGGCGGGCGATACCGCACCCCGGCTATGCGCAGTGCGCTGCGAAACATCACCCGCTGGCCTTGGTCGTCATGCCAGGCCCGGCCCGTGACTGGGTTCATGAACACTTCCTGGCCCGCCAGTTGCGTACGCCCGCGCTGGCGCTCGATCACCGCAGCGGCGCGTGCATTCAACTCCACAATGCGCTCCTTGTGCGTCTTGGTGCGGGTCTTGGATTCCCCCAGCACGCGGGCGCGGCAGATGCGGATCGTCATGTTCACCAGATCCACATCCTCCCAGCGCAGGGCGATTTGCTCACTGTCACGCAGGCCGGCGAAGAGCGCGAACTCGTAGTAGTCCGCCACTTCCGGGCTGCGTTTGCGCAACTCCTGCAGGATCAACTCCACCTCTTGCGGCGTGAACGGATCAGGCGGCGGGATCTCCGCTTTGAGGTTCTCCACGCCAGCCACTGGATCGGGCAGGTGGGGCAGGGCCTTGCAGATCAACTCGAACACACCGCGCAGCGGGATCAGGATGTTGTTTTGCGTCTTGCGGGACAGGGGCTTGTGCACTTTGCCGTCGGCGTCGGTGTAGCCCCGGGCCAGCGCCGCGATGCGCTTTTGCACCTTTTCATGGGTGATCTGGCGCGGGTTGAGTGGTCCCCACTCGCGCACCCAATAGCTGTCCATGTGGCGCCTGTAGACCGTCAAGGTGGAGTGCTCGGTAGATCGACTCTTGATCTCGAAGAACAACTGACACCAATCGGAAAAACTTCGCTCTTGTGCGGACTGCCCATCGGCTGACGGGAAATCAACCAGCCCAAGGTAGCGGTATTCCGGAAAGTGGGCCTCCAGGTTGAAGACCCCCTGCCGGATTTCTTCCACGATCTGCTGGCGCAGGCGTGCGGCTGCCTTGAGGTTGCTGGCCGTCGGCTTGAGTGGCAGCGTCGGCCGGTACTCCTTGCCGCGCCAGGTGAAGCGCAGCTGGATCCGCTCGTTCAGCGGGCTAACGCCGCCGGTTTCAGATTTTCGACCCATGCTTCATACCCCTTGAGATCAACCAGGATGTGCCCGTCTGGGGCACGCTTGAATTCGCGGCCTTCTATCCACACGCCTTCCTCGATCTTTCGGTGGATCGCTTTGGGGGTGTAGCCAGACAGGCTCTCGAACAGTGGCAACTTGATGTAGCGAACGGACATTTCGGGGTCTCCTATGTGTGTTGGTGTTGGATGGGAATTCAGGTGACATCTCAGCTGCCTGTTCGCATGCGCTCGGCCTGTGAGGACGCCGGCACACGCTGATGGGTGTCGTGCGCGGCGATGCGCAAGCGCTCCAGCAGGCCGGGCTCCAGGCGCCGATTCACGTTGAAGGCGGCCAGAGCCCAGCGGCCTTCGTAGACGACACACTGGCGGCCATCGCCGGTGAGCATCACCAGGCGGGTGTTGTTGGTGGTTTTCATGAGGTCTGTACTCCTAGGTCAGTGGCCAGGGCGGCCTGAAGGGCCTGCATGTACAGGCCCATCTCCGCCAAGTTCAGGTCTTTGGTGGACATGGCCAGGGTCCGCTCGCCACTGGGCAAGACTTCCCACTTGGCCAAGCCCTTGGCGTTGCGTTCGGGCAGCAACTCGCGCTTGAAGTGCTCGTTCCATGTCTCTGCAGAAAACCGCTGCCCCTGCACCCAGGCCTGCGCTGCGGTCTGTGTGAGCCACACCCACATCAGGGCGTTTTGCTCCTGCGAGCGGTTCATGCGGTAGGGCGCCACCGTGCAGCCCAGAGGCTTGTCCATCTGGGCAAAGGCGCGCCAGTTGTTGTTGAGGTTGGTCACCAGGGCGTCCAGGTGGCGCTGTTCGCGCAGCACAAAGAGGTGGTTCATGCCGCAGTCCTCGGCGTTCGTTGCCCTGTGCGCCGCAACCGTTGCTGCCACTGCTGCAGGAGCAACTGGCTCTGGCGCTCCCAAGGCCCTGCGGGCAGGTCCTTGGGAAGGCAATCACTGCGCGGTGCTCGGCAGGGGTGAATGACACGTGGCTTCATTGCTTCGTAATATCAATTTGATAGCCAATAGGGGCGTAAAAATTCCAGAGTTCGGCGCCCAGGTCCACCTCCGGTTGCAAGGCATGCAGGATGGCCAGCACGCTGGCGCCTGCGGTGCGCTCTTGCGGATCGGGGTCGTTGGCATAGGTCCAGTTGTGGGACTTGAGCAGCGAGACGTAGGTTCTGACCTTGATCTGGGCGGCTTGGACGGGGGCGCGTTCAAAGGCGGCCAGGATCCGGCTAAAAGCAGGGTGCAATTGCGTGTTCATGGTGTGCTCCTGTGTCATGGGAAGTAATGCTACCAAGCTGATATCATTTAAATGGTGTGTTTTCACACACTGGGCTCGCTGAAAACAGGTAATGACTGCATCAGCGTCGTGTGTTGCGAGCCTTGCGGGGCGAGCGTGTGGAGGGCCCCGGGGCGGGGGTGGTGGGCTTGCGCGGATGCAATGCCTCTTGCAGAAGCCGCTGCGCATCGGCAAACGCGCTGGACTGGGCCAGGCGCAGCAAACGCTGCTTGGTCTGCTCGGAGACTTCGCGGCCGCGGTGTTGCTGCACGAATTGCAGGTAGGCGGTAGCGGCAGATTTGTCGCCCGCTTGCAAGCCCGCGATGGCGCGCAGCATCATGAGGTGCCAGGTGGCGGGGTTGTGGACGTCGCCCGTCATGCGTCATGGGCTCAATAGGGGATGTCATCGTCCATGTCCTCAAAGCCACTGCCGGTGCTGGCGGTCGCGTAGGTGGGGCGAGTTGCGGGCGTGGGCGCACGCGCCGATGTGGGTGCTCTGCTCTGTGTCTGGGCGTCACTGGCTTCGGGTGTCGCGCCACGGTCATTGCGACCACCCAACATGCGCATCTCGTCCACGCGCACTTCGGTGCTGTACTTTTCGATGCCGTGGTTGTCGGTCCACTTGCGGGTGCGCAGGCTGCCCTCGGCGTAGATCAGGGCGCCCTTTTGCAGGTAGGTGCTGACGATTTCAGCAAGCTTGCCGTTGAAGACCAGGCGGTGCCACTCGGTGGCCTCGCGCGGTTCGCCGGTTTGCTTGTCCTTCCAGCGTTCGGTGGTGGCCAGCGTGGCGTTGGCCACCATGCCGCCGTTGTCAAAAGTGCGGATCTCGGGGTCACGGCCGAGGTGGCCAATGAGTTGCACGCGGTTGAGGCTGCTCATGGGGTTTGCTCCTTATGTTTGAGGGCCAGGGTGCGCTTGAGGCGGCGCACGTCTCGCTCGAATTGCCGGTGGGCGTTGCTGTCGGACGGGGTGAGGGCGAAGGTGATGAATTCGCCCGTGGGTGCGGTGACGCGTGGGTGGGTGCTGATGCTGTAGTGCCAGCCCTCCTTGAGCAGTGCCCGCACGATGCGGGCAATGCCCTTGTTTTGCGAGTAGCGGCTCATTTGATTTCCAGTCGCTGCGCGCGCGTGAGCTTGGCGCCTGGCACCTCCACGCCGGCCTTGATGGCGGCTTTGATGGCGCTCTTGTCCACTTCCCAGGACGGGGGCGGGGGTGGCACCTCGCGCATGTAGGCCTGCGGGATGGTGCCGGGCTCAAACACGTCCACCGCCTCCGGGTTGTCGCGCACGCTGACGGTGAAGTAGGGGCCCTCGATCTTCTTGATACCGCAGCCCACCATGTTGGTGAGCAGGTAGTGCTTGACCGAATCGCGGCGGCGCTCGGCGCTCTTGCGACGCTCGCCCATCGTCTTCTCGGCCGCCTTCATGGCCTCGATGCTCACGTCCATGTTGCGGATGAACATCGCCACGTTGGTGGCCTTGACCTCCAGATCGCCGGAGAGGCTCTCCAGGGTGTCGGCCAGGGTCTGGGGGTCCAGGTCCAGGTCGGCCAGTTTGCTGGCCGCGTCGCGGTACTCGGCCGCCAGTGCGTACAGGGCAGTGGTGCTCATGCTGTGACTCCTTCGGGGTGGGGGGTGTGGGTGGCAGCGGGCGCAGGGTCGGCTGCCTCGGGATCGGTGGCCAGGGGATCGGCCATTGCCGCCACCAGTTCGGTGCGGCGGGTGTTGGCCGCGAAGCGGATGCGTTCCAGCGCTTGTGTGTCCTGGCTTTCGTTGGCCAGGGCTGCGGCAGCGTCAAAGTGGCAGCGCAGCAGCGCCTTGTTGGGGGCGGTCGCAATCGCCTGCAACGCGGCGTGCAGCAGGCCTTGCTCCACGCCCGCCTGTGCCGGCTCAGCGCCCGAATCCAGCCAGGCTTTGAGGCGCACACCGTCTTCATGGCTCACCGGTGCCGGGTCGCGGTCCATCCACAGCCGGGTGCGGTCCTTGCTGGCGGTGGCGTAGTGTCCGCTGTGCACCAGGTCCAGCACTGCGGTGAACTCGTACTCGATGCCATCGCGCTGCTCGGTCTTCATGCCCAGCTTGACCACTGTCTTGCGGCCGTTCTTCTCTTCCTGCGCGGTCTCGGTCTTACTGCGCATGGTCACGATCACGTGGCCGGGGTAGGTGAGCATCGCGTCCACAAATCGCCGGTGCCTGGGGGTGGTCTCGTTCCACGCGCTCCAGGTGTTGCCCCGAAACTTGGCGTTGGCCAGTGTGTCGTTGATCTCCAGGCAACCGCCCACACCACTCCACTCGGGGGTGATGCCATCGATGATCACGATGTCGTAGCCGGCCTTGGCCGCACTTTGCAGCGCTTCAATGAAGCGCTCCGGGGAGTAGGGCGCGCCCAACTCCAGCACGTCAAACTCCGGGATGCCGGGCAAGCCGGCGTAGAGGCTGGCCGAGCCCTTCTCGGTATCGATCAGGGCCACCGACCCACCCAAGCCACTGGCCACCAACAATGCCGACCAGGTCTTGCCTGAACCGGAAGGCCCAGAGAGGGCCAATCGTGCTTTGGCACTGCGTCTCACTGCTTTCTTGAACTCCATTTGGTTTCTCCTGTTAACGCGTGCAAAGCGCACGCATGGGCTATCTGATAGCAAATTGATAGCTTTGCAAGATGCGAAAAAAAATTGATGTGTGTGTTGCCTCACGTTTCCAGAATTTCGATGCCATGCAGGGCCAACATGAGGTGGCGCTTGATGCGGTAGCCCTCGGTGCGCAGGCCCTTGCAGTCCTCAACGACGCGCTGGCCGTCTTGCGTGTAGACAAAGTCGGCGAAGTAGCGCAGCGCGGGTGTGGCGCGCTTGGCAGCGAAGCGCACGGAAGGGGCGAGTACGAAGGGGACTTCGCGCTGAAGGTCAGCGATCACGCCGCTGCGTTGCATCACCATCAAGGTGCGGTGGCGCTGGGCTTCGCGTTTGCTGCGGTAGGACTCTCCGTCCACCGTGCACTTGGTGTTGCGGTACTTGCTGGTGCCGGAGGTAGTCACGCGCATGACCAGTGGGTTTCGCTTCATGCGCCCACCCAGATGCTGGTCGGGCCCATGTGGGTGCCAGCGGATTTGCGCGGCCCAAAGCCCACGCGCTTGATCAGGTTGGCCCGTGCGGCGCGTGTGACGACCAGGCCCCAGGCGCGGGCATCCGGTGGCGGGGCAAAGCCGGCCAGGGTGGCGGCCTGGCGCACGTCCTCGGTCATGAACGGTTTTCGGTGGGTGGCCACGAACTGGAACAGGAACTCGTAGGCTTGTTCGGACCAGCCGGGCTGGACGCGGTCGGCGTGATCGGCCGCGCGCTCGGCGCCGCGGTTGCGTGCCAGTCGCTCAGCTTGCACGTCGGGTGTGAGCAGGTTCATTTGCATCGAAGGACTCCTTGCGGTCGGTGGGTTGGACAAAGTGGAGGGGAAACACCAGGTGACTGGCGCCGCAGGATCCGCGTGCGTGCACCAGACGGGCCTTGTGGGGGTCACCGATGGCCATCGGTTCGGGCGCCGGCAGGCCAAAGCGTTGGTAGTCGGCCGCGGTGGCGCATTCGCCGGCGAGCACGGCGGGGTAGCTCAGGTCCTGCTGCGCGGCATAGGCCTGGTAGGACTGGCAAAAGCGGTGCTGCACGAAGCCCAGTTCGCTCGTGGGCGTGCGGCACAGCTTGACCCAGCCGCCCAGGTCATGAACCACGGCGTGGATCACTGGATCATCGAAGACCACATCGCGCCAGGCGCCCACGCCGCTCATGGCTTGCAGTGTCTTGCCCCAGGCGATCAGGGAGCGGTCGCCATGGGTGCCCTGCAGGACGCGAACGATGTCGGCGACCTTGGGGGCGAACATGCCGCGCTGTGGATCGGTGGCGTGCGCCGTGAAGGCCTTGCGCACCTGCTCCAGGCTGAAAGGCTCGCAGGCTTGCTGCCACACGGTCAGAGAAAACCGGGACAGGTCGGCACGCCAGTACGACAGGGCTTCGCTCAGGAAGAGCGCCAGTTCACTGTGTTCGCTGCTCTGCATCTTGTGCCTCCATTTCCTTGATAAATGCTTCGGCCACCGCGCGGTTGCTCTCCTCGATGGCGATCTGGCGGTTGAAGTGGGTGGGTGGGGCCCTCTGGGCTGATGTCGCGGCCTGCATTCGGGCAATCCAGTCGGCCTTGAAGCCGGCCCAGCCGTGGGTGCTGCAGGCCTCCAAGGCCAAGGTCAAGGAGAGACCGGCCTTGCGGGCCTCACGCTTGATGTCGGCCAGGGCGTTGGCGGTCAGCGGTAAGCGCTTGGCGGTACGGATGGCCAGAAAGTCCTGCCAAAGGCGAGGGGGGACCCCCTCGGGAGGCAACAACGCGTCTTCGCGTTGTTTCTTCTTTTCCTTTGGTATTGGTATTGGTTCTGGTGTTGGTGTTGGTGTTGGTGTTGGTGGCAATGCCGCGGCATCGTTTTTTGATGCCGCGGCATCCATTTCGGTATGCCGCGGCATTGCCGCGTTCATGTCACTGGCATTGCCAGCGCATGCGTCTGGCATTGCCGTGTGCACGTCACTGGCATTGCCAACGCTTGCGTCTGGCATTGCCGCAGTCGCAAATTCACCCTGTTCTGAGTCATCCCCAGGCAACTTCCAGCGCTTGTTGGCCCGTTCGCGCTGCTTTTGCTGCTTCTCGCGCATGACGGCGATTTCCTCGTCCGCGCGAGCGTTGACCCAGCCTTCCTCGGTCTGCCTGAAGAATTCATTGAGCACGCTGCGCAGGGCTTCCCTGAAGCTCTCCTCGCTGGCCATCGTCAGCCGATACAACTGCGCCAGATCCAGGGGCAGAGGGGTCTCGGTGGTGTAGTAGAGGTCCAGCAAGCGGCGGTAGAAGAGGTCTTCCAGCACCGTGAGGTGCCGGGTCCTGCGGGCGTAGTCGCCGATGTGGAAGTTGTAGTAGTTCATGCGATGGACCCGGATGAGGTCGGTTGAGGTTTTGCGAGCTATCAAATTGATAGCACATAGGGCCAAAAAAAGGGACTCAGTGAATTTCATCCGGAGGCGGCGGGGGGCGGCTCTTGCGGCGGTGTTGGGCGACGCCGACCTTGTTGCCATCGGGCATGGGGGCGGCGCCGCTGGGGCGCAGGTGGTGCTTGGGGGTGAGCAGCATCTCCAGGGACATCTCGCCCTGGCTGAGCGCGACCAAGCGGCGCGCGAGTTCGATGCTGGGGCGCTTTCGCAGATTGGCAATTTGCTTCCAGTAGTCATAGCTGGTGCCACAAGCGATAGCCAATTGCTCGCAATGTTTGATGCCATGGCGCTTCCAGTAGGTCATGGCGCTGACAGGTCCTGAAGCGTCGGCAGCCGCGCTGGCGGGGTCATTCGGGGCGATAGGGGTCAAATTAGGGGTTTTCATGGAGGGTTGTCTCGCGCAAGACATGACATATAATGAACTATCAAAGAGATAGCATAGCAACAATGGCGATGCGCAACAAGCGCAATTCGCTACCGGTTCTACGGTGCACACACCTGCATCAAAAACCTGCACAGTGCTGTTGGTACAAGAACCTTTAGGAGGGTTGGCTTCATGGATGTTTCTCATTTCCGTCAAGAAAACTTTGCCCGGCTCTTTCGGGAGTTCCGTGAAGCGCACAGCCACCTGCCTGACCGCGGGATGTTCAAGTTGTTTGCCGAAAAGGTGGAGGTCTCTGACCGCTACCTCTCCCACGTGCGCAACGGCCGGCGGGAACTGGGCAATGCCACGGTGCGGCAAATCGAGGCGCGTCTGGGCAAGCCTCATGGCTGGATGGATCTCCCGCATACCGACGATGAACCACGCGATGCCGACGAGCGAATCCTGGTCGAGCAGATCATCAACCTCTACCGCCACTCCCCCGACGTGGTCAAACGCCTGATCGCAGAGGCGATCAAGGAAGTGCTCAACGCCAAAGCGGACCTCAAGCATGACAAGCCCTCCGAAGCCCCTGTGGCCAAACGTGCCAAGCGGCGAGCTTGAGCAACTTCAGGAGTTGAAGCAGCAGTTGCACCGCGCCAGCGCCGAGGAGCTCTCTGAAGTCTATTCCCGGGTGGGCAGCATCTTGCAAAGGCATGCGCGCCCGGTGTTCCAGGATCTGCCGGTCGCAGAAGCTTTGACGCCTGCGGCGCCAAAACTTCCCCTTCAGCATTGAAGTCGTCTGCCAGGGTCGGGTCACTGCAGGCTCTCCCTCAGGCCGTCAGCATCTGCAGGGCGCGGCTTTTGAGGGTGGCGCCCACGCCAAACAGGGCGCTGTCCTGGCGGGTGTCGGCGCTGCGGGCCCGCGCTTCGTGGTCCACGTACTGTGTCACCGCATTGAGCAGGCCCCACTTGGTGCCGCGTGCGCTCGCCAGTTGGGCGCCTTGGCCTTCCCCGTCAAACAGCCTCATGATGGTCTTGTAGCCCCGGGTGTCTTCCACATTGGCGCCGTTGCTCGGGGTGGGCAGCAGCGCGTGCAGAAAGTCACCGGCGCTTTGCACGCTGGCCTGGGCCTTGGCCAAGGTTTCAGCGGCTCGGGCAAAGGCGTCAAAGGAGGTGCTGATCTTGCGCAGCTCCATCTTGGCCTTGGCCGCATCGAACTTGGTGGAGTGGCGCACGTGCACGCGGGCGGGCATGCCTCCCAGGGCCGCGTTCAGCGTGTTGCGGCAGACCACGCGCAGGCTGATCTGGCCAATGGTGGTGGACATGGAGCCATCGCAGGCGGTGGCAAACAGCAAGCGGCCCACCACTTCATCGCCACCGGGCAGGTCAAAGCCCTGCGCGGTCTTGACGGCGGCAAAGAGGCGGCTGCCGCCCATCATGGTGCCGGCGGACTCCAGCACGTAGCCGCCTGCTTCGGTCATGTCCCGAAAAAACTCCAGCGCCTCGGACGGCTGCACCTCGTTGTACCGCTCGGAGACCACCCCCAGCGGCAGCAGGTTGTCGCTGCGGTAGAGCACCACGCGGTCCTTGACGCTGTGGGGTTGCATGCGCGGCAACTGCAGGATGGGGTCCATGTCCGGGGTGCTGAATTGCA
>JACCDW010464344.1_pt1 | contig 14812 bp, 20 predicted proteins | sample 7449781 | NCBI WGS metagenome assembly JACCDW01 (sample SAMN15323449, study PRJNA562643) | freshwater metagenome | isolation source: river surface water | place: USA:Blue River Watershed | collected 2017-08-18
CCGGCACATTGTCCGGCGCGCCGAAAGTACGTGCGATGGAACTGATCGATGAGCTCGAGCCCGTCAAACGGGGCATCTATGGCGGTGCTTGTGGTTATCTGTCATTCGGTGGTGAAATGGATCTGGCCATTGCCATTCGTACTGGCGTCATCAAAGACGGCATGCTCTACGCACAGGCGGCAGCCGGCATCGTAGCCGACTCCGTGCCAGAGATGGAATGGCAGGAAACGGAAAATAAGGCGCGCGCCGTATTGCGTGCAGCCGAACAAGTGCAAGACGGACTGGACGGGGAGATCTGAGATGCTGCTAATGATCGATAACTATGACTCGTTCACCTACAATCTTGTTCAATACTTCGGTGAACTAGGCGAAGATGTGCGTACTTTTCGCAATGATGAGATCACGCTCGAACAAATCGCGGAACTCAAGCCTGCGCGAATCTGCATCTCTCCCGGCCCCTGTACGCCACATGAAGCCGGCATTTCCGTTCCGGTACTGCAGCAGTTTGCGGGCAAGCTGCCCATACTCGGCGTTTGCCTGGGCCATCAAAGCATCGGCGCCGCGTTTGGCGGGAAGGTCATACGCGCAAAAGAGGTCATGCATGGCAAAACGTCGCCAATACAGCATACCAGTGCAGGTGTATTCCGGGACCTGCCTAATCCGTACACCGTCATTCGCTATCACTCACTGGCAATCGAACGTGAATCGCTGCCAGATTGCCTCGAAGTCACCGCATGGACACAAGATGGTGAAATCATGGGCGTGCGCCACAAAGACTTTCAGATAGAGGGTGTGCAATTTCATCCGGAGTCTATACTCTCCGAACACGGGCACGCACTATTGAAAAATTTTCTTGAGACATAACCCGACGAGTCACACGATATGACCCTCACACCGCAACAAGCGCTGCTGCGCTGCATAGAGAACCGCGAGATATTTCACGATGAAATGCTCGGGCTGTTCCGCCAGATTATGGGCGGCGAGATGTCGCCGGTACTGATTGCCGCATTGACGATGGGTTTGCGTGTCAAGAAAGAAACCATAGGCGAAATCGCTGCTGCCGCGCAGGTCATGCGCGAATATGCGGCAAAAGTTGAAGTGAGCAATGCCGACAATTTGCTGGATATTGTCGGCACAGGTGGTGATGGTGCAAACACCTTTAACATCTCCACTGCCAGTATGTTTGTCGCTGCAGCAGCTGGCGCCCGCGTCGCCAAGCATGGCGGGCGCAGCGTGTCTTCTTCTTCTGGCAGTGCAGATGCGCTCGAAGCGCTCGGCGTCAACATCAATCTCAATCCGGCACAAGTTGCGCAATCGATTGAAGCGACTGGCATAGGTTTCATGTTCGCACCCAACCATCATGCCGCAATGAAGCATGCTGCACCGGTTCGAAAAGAGTTGGGTGTACGCACCATCTTCAATATTCTTGGCCCGCTGACCAATCCGGCCGGTGCGCCCAATATCATGATGGGCGTATTTCATCCGGACTTGGTCGGCATACAGGCGCGTGTATTGCAGCGACTTGGTGCAAAACATGCTGTCGTTGTCTGGGCGCGTGACAATATGGATGAAGTCTCGCTAGGCGCAGCAACAATGGTGGGCGAGCTCATCAATGGTGAAATTCGTGAATATGATATTCATCCGGAAGATTTTGGTCTGCAAATGGTATCGGGCCGCAATCTTCAGGTTGCTAATTCAGCAGAATCAAAACAAAAAATCCTCGAGGCACTTGACAATAAATCTGGCCCCGCGCGCGACATCGTCATCTTGAACGCAGGAACGGCGCTTTATGCAGCCGGCATTGTTGACAGCATTGCAGCAGGCCTAGTGCGCGCGCGCGAAGCAATCGCATCAGGTGCGGCACGAGCCAAACTGGATCAACTCGCCAGCTTCACGCAAAAGCTGGCTGCCTGAAATTTATCATTCTCGTCACGATCTCATGTCAGACATTCTTAATAAAATTCTTGATGTCAAAGCGGATGAAGTCTCTGCCGCAAAAAAATATCAGGCGCTGACCAGTTTGCGTCGCGATGTGGAAAGCGATGTCGCGTTGCGCAGCCAATTGCGCGGCTTTGAATCGAGCATACGCAACAAGATTACAGCAGGCAAAGCTGGTGTGATTGCCGAAATCAAAAAGGCCTCGCCCTCCAAAGGCATATTGCGCGAGGATTTTTACCCTGCAGATATTGCACAAAGCTACGCCCAACATGGTGCGGCCTGTCTGTCTGTGCTGACGGATAAACAATTCTTTCAGGGTTCACCTGAATATTTAAAGCAAGCACGCGCTGCCTGCACCATACCGGTACTGCGCAAGGATTTCATTATTGATCCCTACCAGATCTATGAAGCGCGTCACTGGGGTGCTGATTCTGTGCTACTGATTGTTGCCGCACTTGATCACGGCCTGATGACCGAGCTGGAAGCCTGCGCTCATGAGCTGGGCATGGGCGTACTGGTTGAAGTGCATGACGCAGAGGAGCTCCATGCCGCATTAAAACTCAACACTGCAATGGTCGGCATTAACAATCGCAACCTGCGCACATTCGCGACCTCGCTTGAAACAACGATTGATCTGCTGCCGCGCATACCGCCTGAAAAAATGGTGATCACTGAATCCGGAATCTTGGTGCCAGATGATGTCAGGCGCATGCGCGACGCTAATGTCAACGCTTTTCTGGTCGGCGAAGCATTTATGCGCGCAGCCGATCCGGGGGCTGAATTGAACCGTCTGTTTGAGACTGTCTGAAAACTCAGTGGCTGCGCAACCATGCTGCGCGCAGCTTGACAGCTGTTGCTGATTTTTCTCTGGGCTCCAGCACAAACTGCGGCGCATCATCCGGCTTGATCAGCACCGTAAACGCCATGAGCTCATCGCGCCGGAATGCATGGACGGTAATGGCATCGCCGGAACGATAGCGTTTGAGCAGCGTATCCAGATTCGAGGCCGTCACGCGAATGCCATCCAGCGCAATCACTACATCGCCGGCAGACAAACCGGCCTCATGCGCAACGCCGCCTTCATACACGCTGACAATCTTGCAGTCATTGGCCTCCTGCCTGGTGCGCGCACCAATTGCCAGCTTGGCGTGTTTGTTTTTGCTTGCAAACTTGATGCCAAATTCTTCCAGCAAGTCTTCCAGCGGCAGATCCTTCGTGCCGCGCACAGCATAATCTAGTACAGGTTTTAATTGTAAACCTGTGACTTCATCAAACAAGGCTTCAAGCTCGCTCTCTGTAACGCCACGACCAGCATGTTTGCCGGTCGAATAAAAATCTCTGCCATAACGCCGCCACAGCACGCGCATCACCTCATCCAGTGATTTTTTACCAAAGGTTTGTTTGCGTATCGTCAGGTCCAGCATTAGTGCCACCAATGAACCTTTGGTGTAGTAACTGACAATGGCATTAGTCGCATTTTCATCCTGACGATAATACTTCGTCCATGCATCAAAACTGGATTCGGCCACGCTCTGTTTAAGCCTGCCCGTACCGCGCAATACGCCATTGATCGTCTTGGCTATCAGTTTCAGATAAGCTACCTCATCAATCAAACCCGACCGCAACAGTACAAGATCATCGTAATAACTGGTAAAGCCCTCAAACAACCAGAGCAACGATGTGTATCTTTCCTGATCCAGCTCATAAGGTGCAAAAGCAGCTGGCTTGATGCGCTTCACATTCCAGGTATGGAAATACTCATGGCTGCACAGCCCCAGAAAGCCACGATAGCCTTCACTCATCTGCGACTGTCCCTTGACGGGCAAATCAGCTCGGGCGCAGATCAATGCCGTGGAAGCACGATGCTCAAGGCCGCCATAACCATCGCCCACTGCCAGTGTCATAAAAACATAACGTGACATCGGTGCTTTTTTAGTGACTGGCTCGAAAAATGCAATCTGCGTTTCACAGATCTTCTTGAGGTCAGCAGCCAGCCTTGTACGATCCAGATTGGGGACTTTGCCCGTGATGACCATATCATGCGGTACGCCGTGCGCGCGAAAACTGAGCAAAGTGAACTCACCCATTTCAACCGGATGATCAATCAACTCATCATAATTTTGCGCGATATAAGTACCAAAGCCATAACGCTTGGCCTTCAACTCAGGCATTGCCGTGGCAACGCGCCAATTTGTATAAGCGACATCTTCCGGTGGCAGGATATCTACGATATGTACCTCATGTTCCTTGCCATGCACCTGCAGAAAAACGCTGGTCCCGTTAAAAAAACCATGCGTCTGGTCCAGATGTGCGGCCCTGACCGACAAGTCCCATGCATAAACCTGATAGTGCACTACAAGCTCGCTCTCGCAAGGTGGCGCACGCCAGGTATGTTTGTCGATTTTTTTCAGACGCACTGATTTGCCTGCAGATTCGGCATGGATTTGCACGATATTGCGCGCAAACTCGCGAATCATATAACTGCCCGGTATCCATGCTGGCAAACTGAATGTTTGTCCCTGTGGATCCGGTGTATTGACCGTCAGCGTCACCTCGAACAAATGCAGCGCAAGATCATGCGGCCTGATGCGGTACTCCACTGGATAACGGGCAGCTTTGCGCACTTCAGGCCTTTACATTGACGACCAGCCGGCCGCGCACTGCGCCAGCAAGAATTTTCGGCGCCCAATTGAGCGCTTCTGCCAGTTTGATTTCTTGCGTAATAGTCGCCAGTGTTTCCGCTTTCAGCTCGCTGGCGAGCAAATTCCACGCAGCGACACGACGCGCCTTGGGCGCCATCACGCTATCAACACCGATCAGTTTGACGGAACGCAAAATGAAAGGTGCGACCGACGCTGGAAAATCCATGCCTTGTGCCAGACCGCATGCAGCTACCGCGCCACCATAACGAACCTGTGCCACAGCATTGGCCAGCGTATGGGAGCCGACAGAGTCCACCACACCTGCCCAGCGCTCTTTCTGCAATGGCTTGCCCGGCTCTGACAGAGTCGCCCTGTCGATTACATCGGTAGCGCCGAGCGATTTCAAATATTCAGTTTCATCCAGCTTGCCGGTCGATGCCACGACTTTGTAGCCGCGCGCGGCCAGGATCGCAACTGCCACACTGCCAACGCCACCGGAAGCACCTGTCACCAGAACTTCACCACTTTCAGGCGTGACGCCCTGTTCAGCCAGTGACATTACACACAACATCGCTGTATAACCTGCCGTGCCTATCGCCATCGCCGTACGTGATGACATTGTGGCCGGACGGGCAATGAGCCAATCACCTTTGAGTTTCGCGCGCTCTGCCAGACAGCCCATATGCGTCTCACCAACGCCCCATCCATTGAGGATAAAAGCATCGCCTGCCTTCCAGGCCGGATGACTGGATGCGATCACCTCCCCCGAGCCATCAATGCCCGGCACCATGGGCCACTTGCGAACTACCGGCGATTTGCCAGTTATGGCCAGACCATCTTTGTAATTAATGGTGGAATAATCAATCGCCACAGTTACGTCACCATCTTCCGGCAATTGTGCATCGTTTAGCTGCGTCAGCTCTGCTTTTGTACTGCCGTCTTCATTTTTATTGAGCAGAATGGCTTTGAACATGAAATCTCCTGAGTAAATTTTATTGTTCCGGCCTACTGGCCGGATTTAAGAACGCTGACGAATTTTATTTGATCGAAGCGAGTTTTGCTTCCAGACTCTTGGCATCCACTGCACCGGGAATGCGGGAGCCATCAGTAAAAAATACCGTAGGCGTACCAGTAACTTTCAATTTGCGGCCGAGCTCCAGCACTTTTTCATGCGGCGTAGTCGTGCAGGATTCTGCCGCCGCTGCTGGTGCTTTGCCGTTTAACATCCAGTCATCCCAGGCTTTTGCCCGATCAGCCGAACACCAGACATTTTTCGATTTTGTACGCGAATCTTCCGACAAGATGTTGTACATGAAGGTATAGACAGTCACATCCTTGGTTTCATTGAGTGTTTTACGGAAGCGTTTGCAGTAACCACAATTCGGATCTTCAAATACCGCGATCACGCGCTTGCCATTGCCTTTGACTGATTTGACGGCCATCTCCAGGGGCAGGTCAGTAAATTTGATTTTATTGATTTCATCCAGCCTGACCTGCGTCAGATCTTTTGAGGTTTGCGTATCAATCAGCCGGCCAATAAAAATGAACTTTGCCTCGGAATCGGTATAGATCAGCTCATCACCAATTTTTACTTCATACAGATTTGAAAACGGTGTCTTCGTCACTGATTCAATCACGGCACCATCACCAACTCGCGGCTGTAATAATTTTTTCACATTGGCTTCAGTCGAATCGGCCATGACAGCCAACGACCATGATGCCAATACAAAAACCGCCAGTAGATTTTTTATTTTCATTGCAATCTCTCATTCATGAGTAAAAGATGAGGCCTTACCCATCGCATGGGCAATCAGACGTCGTTTAAAAAAAGGAAACCGATCCAACACGCCAAGTCCTGCATTGCGCAACATGCGCAACGGCGCCAGCTCAGAGCCAAACAATCTTTGCAGGCCATCAGTAGCCACGCGCATCAGCATGACTTCCTCTTTGCGCTCGCGTGCATAACGGCTCAAGGTACGCATATCGCCGCAATCCGTTTGCTGATCACGCTTTGCCAGCGTCGCAAGCAAGGCATCGACATCAGCAAAACCAAGGTTCATGCCCTGTCCGGCCAGAGGATGCACCACATGTGCCGCATCACCAAGCAGCACAACCCTATGTGATACCGGCGTATGCGCCAGCATCAACCGCAATGGAAATGCCACCGGTGAAGCTGGTGGCAAAGGCGTGAGCTGCCCCAATGTCAGGCCGGGCAGCGCACTAAGACGCTGCGCCAGTTTTTCAGCTGATTCGGCCAACAAAGTAGCGGCAAGATTTTCTGGTGCTGACCAGACTAGTGAAACGCGCTGCCCGGGCAAAGGCAACAGCGCGACAATGCCCTCCCCGCCCAAAAACCACTGACTGGCTGCGCCATGATGCGGCTTTTCACAGACAAAATTTGATACCACGCCTCGCTGATCATAAGAGCGGTAATCCAGACCGATATCTGACTGCGCACGTACCCAGGAATTTGCGCCATCGGCACCGACCACCAAAGATGATTTGATCTGATCACCGTTTTCCAACTCAACAATCGCATAGTCGCTATTGGCAGTCAGTCTTTTCGCCGTAGCATTGACGATCCTTACTCCAGCGGCAAATCGCATGGCTGCATCAAGCGCATGATTGAGGTTTGCATCTTCGACGATCCACGCCAGCGCCCCGACTCTGGCGCCATACGCATCAAACCCGAGATGACCTGCGCGTTCAGGTTCATCGCCGTGCACAATCATGGCATCGACCGGCTCGACGCGAGAAAGATCCATGGCCTCCCAGACCTTCAGGCTACGTAGCACGTCATGCGCGACATGATTTAAGGCGTAAACACGTAAATCCCACTGATCATGTGCCTGCCGATTTGGCAAGGGCTGGCCAGCCGCCAAAGGCGCCAGCATGACAACCTCAAATCCTGCCTGCGCCAGTGCCAGCGCGGCAACCTTGCCAATGGCACCATTACCGATAATGCAGATGTCGCTTTGAATAATCATCGAATTTGAACCGGCCGCATGCCAGATAACCGCATTAAAACAATGATTATAGCGCCGGCTTGGCCTCACCTTTTCAGCAGGCCATTGTTTTGCTATACTCTCGTGTCTTGGCCTGGTAGCTCAGTCGGTAGAGCAGAGGATTGAAAATCCTTGTGTCGGTGGTTCGATTCCGCCCCGGGCCACCAAGATGTTTAAAAACCACCTTCGGGTGGTTTTTTTATTCTTCCCTTGTAAGCTTACTTCGCAATCCGTATACTTGTACGACTTATTGAACAAGTAGCGCCGGAGGCCATGTGCGAGTAATCAACTTTTCCGATGCCAGAAACCAACTCAAGCAAGTCATCGATCAGGTCGTGGATGACGCTGATTTCACTGTGATCGCCAGACGCGATGCGCAAGACGCAGTAGTGATGTCGCTGGACACCTTCAACAGTTTGATGGAAACACTGCATCTGATGAAAAGCCCAGCCAACGCCAAGCACCTAGAAAAATCCATCACCCAATATCGCAAAGGTCAGACTAAATCCAAGGGATTGGTCGATGCGGAGTAAGCTGGCTTGGACTAGCGTAGCGTGTGAAGACTATGTTTACTGGCAAAGCCAAGATAAAAAAACTCTTAAACGTATTAACCTCCTTATAAAAGAAGTATTACGCGATCCAGAAGTCGGCATTGGCAAGCCCGAACCTTTAAGAGAAAACCTATCTGGGCTTTGGTCCAGGCGAATTGATGACACACATCGCCTAGTATATGCGATTGAGAAAGACCAGATCGTAGTGCTAGCTTGTCGATATCACTACGGATAACTCAGAAAACATAATTAGCTCTCCCCTGCCCGGCTCGATTCCGCCCCGGGCCACCAAGATGTACAAAAACCACCTCCGGGTGGTTTTTTGTTGCCCTGCCTAAAACATCTGCTCCGCTCTGATTACTGCGATAGAGATATTATATTGATGCTTAATGTCATCTGTTTTCAACAGATTAACTATCCCATAAATAAAAGGAACAATATGAAAAATGACCTCTACACGAAAATCGTTTTAACTGTCGTCGCTATTTGCTTAGCAAGTATTGCTGTTGAACATACGATCACAAGCGCATTCGCACAAAATCAAGGCGTCGTTAAAGTCATTATTTGCGACCCGAGGGATCCCAACTATTGTGCCAATATTGGCTATTACGACAGTGATCGCGGCAGGTTAAATAGACTTTTAATTGCGGGTGAATTCCGTAATTAATATCTAACCTCTCTAAGGGTTATCGAACACTTGTCTCTTAATAAGGTGTCAAGACACGAGAGGTTGTCAGACTGAGACTGTCCTCAGAATGCTTCTGGGATCGGACCAGTCATCCGCAGCCCGGTTTGATTCCGCTCCGGGCCCACCAAGATGCATAAAAACCAAGTTCGGATAGTTTTTTTATTTGTGTACTAAAATTCAAAAACAATAACAGGAAACAAAAATGGCAGAACAAAAAATTATCGCTTCACTTAGAGGCGGCGTACTAAGTTGGATATTTATGGGGTTAGTTGGCATACCCGTAGCCGTATATTTTGATTTGCTACAGGGCTGGCGCTGGCCTCCCTACAACGCTATTTATGATCAAATGATAGTAAGCATTATATAGCGGTTGGAATTTGTTCTGCATTGGCTGTTAAAAATCCAATTAAACATACGAGCTTTTTATGGTTTGTAGTCATATCAAGCCTCACTCATGGAGGAGTGATGCTTTATCACGCCACGCTGAATCCAGAACATATTACGCATTTAATTGGCGATGTTTGGATTTTAGCGGGCGGACTTTCGTTGGCGATTCCACTCTGGCGCCTGAGAAAATATCAAGATTAACTATCCTCAGCCCAACTCGACTACTTACCTAATTAAGTAAAGACCTCGTTAGTGATAATGTGGGCTTGAGGAGCCCCGAAACTCGATAGATCGCCATAGATCAGAGGTTGAGCATGTCTTGAAATGTACTTACAGTGTACATATGAATACTCTTTGATTCGAATGGGACGACCACAAGGCAAGATCCAATCTCGAAAAGTATGGCGTTTATGTTGGCATAGCTAAATCATCTTTTTTTGATGAGCACGCGAAACTGATCAATGATCCAGATCATTCAGAAGCTGAAGACCGTTTCACGATTCCGAATCCAGTTAAGGCGAGCTCAGTTTGATGCTAATCGGCTCTACCAAAACAGGCAACAATCACCCTCTGGTGATTTTTTACATTGCGGCTTACATTTTGTTTACTTGGTATGCTTGAGTTTATTTTTATAAATCTGAGTTACAAAAAATGAATATCAATGCTGATTACACAAATAGGATCGTGATTAACCACCACGACTTGCCCTGGATTGCCAGCCCTGCATCAGGCATTGATCGGCGCATGCTTGAGCGTATAGGCGATGAGATAGCTAAAGCAACTTCTATCGTTCGCTATCAACCAGGGTCACAATTTCAAACTCACAGCCATGATTTTGGTGAAGAGATTTTGGTTCTGGAGGGCGTCTTTAGCGATGAGCATGGCGATTATCACGCTGGCACATACATCATGAATCCTCCCGGTTCTTCACATGCTCCTTATAGTAAAACTGGCTGCACTCTTTTTGTGAAGCTGCGACATCTTGGTTCGGATCAGGTAGTGCGAGAGGTGATCGATACTAAAACAGCGCCTTGGTATCAAGGCATGGTGCCTGGCTTGCATGTCATGCCGCTCATGCAACAAGGTAGTGGATCGACTTTAGTTCGATGGGCGCCGCAAACTTATTTCAATCCACACAGGCATTATGGCGGCGAGGAGATTTTCGTAGTCGATGGTGTTTTTGAAGATGAACACGGACGCTATCCTGCCGGCTCATGGATTAGAAGTCCACACATGAGCCAGCACCAGCCCTTTAGTAAAGAGGGTTGCACTATCTTTGTTAAGACCGGACATTTGCTAGGTTGATATACTGAGCTCATGCTCAAGTACTTGACCCTCTCGTACACGGTTCTTGAGTTTATTTTCAGATAGCTGCTTTTCTATGATTTCGCAGATTTGATTTATCACCATTTTAAATTTTTGCAAATTCACTATCTGTGCTGTCCGCTAAACCACTGCCAACTCGATTGCGAACTATCTCCATAATTCCGTTTATTTGTGCTTATGATGCGCACTGATTCGTTTATTTCTTTTTACCGTGTACAGCAGAAATCGTTTTGGCAATTGCCTGAAACTCTGCCATATGTGCCGATGTCGGTCGGGTGACTAACGCAATAATACGTTCCGGAGCAGGCGGTGCAAGCGGGCGTGATTTCAGCGGCAAGTTATCAATCAGCCCGCTTTGTATCGCCATTTCAGGCAATAATGCCAGTCCCATGCCTGAGGCGACCATTTGCACCAGTGTCAAAAGACTGGTCGCTTCAATACCATCTACACTTGCCACTTCGGTAGCACGACATGCCTGAAGTGCATGCTCGCGCAAACAATGCCCCTCTTCCAGCAATAGTAAACGCTCTGTCCAGTCACTACTGAGCTGGATCGCGCGGCCGGTAATGGCCGTATCCTTCTCACGACCCACCAGCCAGAACTTATCTTTATAAAGCGGCAGTACATGGAGATCATCCGTTTCGTAGGGCAGCGCAATCAGCGCGAGATCAATATGCCGGTTACGCAGCCGCTCAAGCAGATGCACGGTCAGATCCTCGCGCAGGGCAAGCTGTAATTGGGGGAATTTCTCGCGCAAAGCTGGCATCAGCTTGGGCAGTACAAAGGGCGCAATGGTCGGTATGACTCCCAGGCGCAGCTGACCATGCATTGAACGTGAAGCATCCGATGCAAAGTCGCTCAGGTCCTCTGCTGCTACCAGTACCTGCCGTGCCCGCGCCACGACTTCCTCGCCGACCTTGGTCAGGGCGACTGTCTGTTTATCGCGTTCGACGAGTTGCACACCGAGCGTTGTCTCCAGTTCCTTTAGCCCGGTACTGAGTGTGGACTGGCTCACGAAACTGGCTTCTGCCGCACGCGTGAAATTCAGGTGCTCGGCAAGCGCTGTCAGATAGCGCAACTGGCGCAGCGAGGGCAAGGCAGCCATGGTGAAAATCTCCTCTACATTTCGTTATCAGTATTTTAGATCAATTTTATTTAAATTATTCGTTAGACCGATTATCTGCTGGGAGCCACAATGCAACCCATCGCATCAACACTAACTGGAAAGGAAACCAAAAATGGCACGTCCCGAGATCAAAACCTATCAGAACCTTGAAGCAGCATTCGCTGGCGAATCCATGGCGCATATTAAGTATCGCTATTTCGCCAAACTGGCGCGCGCTGCTGGCGATGAAGATACTGCACGTATTTTCGAACAGACCGCCGATCAAGAGATCATGCACGCATTTGGTCACTTAGACCTGCTTTATCCGGCCGCCGACATCACTCCGGCCAAAGCGCTGCAAATTGCTATCGATGGTGAAACCTACGAGTACAGCGAAATGTATCCGGGTTTCCGCAAAACGGCTGTTGAAGAAGGCAACGCCGCTGCCGTTGCTGAAATCGACGAGCAAATCAGCGAATCGAAAGAACATGCCGAGCAGTTTAAGGCTGTACTCGAAAAAGCTGCCAAGCGTTTCGCTGCACTCGCCAAGGTTGAAGAACGTCACGCCAATCATTATCAAAAGGCTCTCGACACTCTCAGCGTGCGCTGAACCTGAACTTATTTACTGATTTAATTTTTGGAGAACAGCATGAAAATCTGGCAATGTATCGTATGTAATTTTATCTATGACGAAGCAAAAGGTATCCCCGGGGACGGTATTGCACCGGGCACCCGCTTTGAAGACATCCCGGAAAATTGGGAATGCCCGGATTGCGGCGTAGCCAAGGCGGATTTCGAAATGATACAGATCGCATAATCTGACAAGAAGATTGAAAAGCACCATCTGTAATATGGCGGATTAACTAATCTGACCTACACTGCGAATACAAAACAATTCGCTTTCATGAAAAATTTTTAGTAACGAAGGAAATAAGAATGGCATCCAAACTTGATAAAGTTCTCTATACCGCTAAAGCACATACGACCGGAGGCCGTGATGGCCGCTCGGTGTCTGATGATGGCCTTCTGGACGTCAAGCTCTCTCCACCAAAGGAGTTAGGTGGCAATGGTGGCGCAACCAACCCCGAACAACTGTTTGCTGCTGGCTACTCTGCATGTTTTTTGGGTGCTTTGAAACATGTCGCTGGTATGAAAAAACTAGCCATCCCTGCTGATACGAGTATCGATGCCAGCATTGATATCGGACCGATTCTTGCCGGCTTTGGTATTGCAGCTCGTCTTGATATCAGTTTGCCGGGTATGGATCGCGCTGTTGCACAAGATCTGATCGATACGGCACATCAGGTCTGCCCTTATTCAAATGCGACACGTGGCAATATCACCGTGGATTTGACACTACTCTGATATTCAATCTGACAGTTACATGCTGCACCTGTCTATCCATTAGCTAGCCTTTAAAGTGACATGCTGAAGCTGCTGGGTCAGGAAAGCTTATGCCTGCTCCAACAGCTATGCGCCCAGTTATATGGCAACGATACGCTTGATGCAGTCCATGCTTTGTATCACTGACAAATCACGTGTAGTCTATGTACTGATACTGTTTGCTTATTTTTTCGGTGCTGTGATAATCAGACAAACTAAAGGAGGCTGATGATGCATACCGACCCAAGACTGGATCTTCAATTTCACCGAGAAGTAGCGCTGTCACCTTCCCAGATATGGGAAGGCTGGACTAATCCAGACACTTTGGTGAAATGGTTTTGTCCGCACCCGTGGAAGGTTGTTGAGTGCGAAATCGACCTGCGTCCTGGCGGCATCTTTCGCACTATGATGCAATCTCCCGAGGGCAAGAACATGCCGGATAATACCGGTACTTATCTCTTGGTTGAACCCACTAAGCGCCTGGTCTGGACCAATGCGCTCGGCCCAGAATTTCGACCACAAGCGCAGGGTGCGAATCTGGGATTTTTCTTTGTTGTAGATCTCCGGCTAGAGGCGCTATCGGATGGTGGCACACGCTATACCGCACACGTAATGCACCAGAGCGAAGCCGACAGACAAAGCCACTCAGACATGGGCTTTGAACAAGGGTGGGGAGTCGCACTGGATCAGCTGGTCGCGCTGATGCACTCCACCTGATCTGATCAAGCTTGCTGCTTGTTCCTGCCCGATACTTGGGGCCCAAAAACACACGGGGTTGATTTTGACAATCAACCCCGTGCCCGGAACTAAACTGATCAAAAAAATCAGCTGGTCATTTTGATGGTGGTGAGAATCTCAGTCGCTTTCTTGCGATTGTATTCATCTACGCGGCCCCTGATCAGAAACAGGTCGACCAGCCACAGAATTCCGCACAGACCTACGGTCAGCAGTTTCAGAATGCCCATGCCGATATCGCCGATCAGGAAACGATCGATACCCCAGGTACCGAACAGAACCGACAGAATCAAAATCATGTTGCGGTCTTTTTTAGTTGAATCGAACTGGGACGTGAACAACATCTTCTGCTGGTCATTCAAATCCTTCATCATCATTTGTTGTTCTGCGATTGTGAATTCTGACATTATGTAATCCCGAAAAAGGTTAATAATTTAATACTATTTTTATAAATAAAAGCATCGCAATAATAAACCACTAACCGTAAATTAATCTAGTGCAACAGGCCATTAATCAACCAGTACAGGAAATTTATTTTTACGGAATAAATCGTTTAATGCGACTAAAAATAAGGCTATAAGCACCAGCAGCACGACTGGTGAGAGCTTGTTCAATGCCATTGCGCGCTGCCACTCCAGGTGTAATAGCGCTCTCAATGCACGGCCCATACCGCAGCCAAAACATTCGATATCGAACAGCATGGTGAACAAACAGTTGGGGCTGATAATGTCTGAAGCTGCCTGCGGCAATATGGCCTGCACCACTACTACAGGGAAGAGTGCAATTTTAATAATATTATCTAGCACTATCATGGCACTCGTTTGCAGACCAAATAAAAATTTCATAGATGAATATGATGATACCGGTTTTCAGTAAACGAAATCCGACGTCAGCATGATTTTATAATTTAAGAAATTGTGCAGATAAAACCATCGACAAACAATCTACTGCTGGTTTCTTCTGATCAAACACAGGCTTATGCACGTTCTGCCACATCTGAGAAAAGAAAAGTCATGATCTCTTTACCACAAACCAGTACACTGCTTTTTATC
>JACCDW010264576.1_pt1 | contig 14811 bp, 11 predicted proteins | sample 7449781 | NCBI WGS metagenome assembly JACCDW01 (sample SAMN15323449, study PRJNA562643) | freshwater metagenome | isolation source: river surface water | place: USA:Blue River Watershed | collected 2017-08-18
GGTGAATGATTCCACCGTCTGCACGCATTTCATGTGTCGCATCCATTTGCTTGCACATGAGTGCGATAAGTTTCATGCCTAGTTGGCCCGAATCTGTCAAATCAGCCTCCTTCCCCGGTCCATTATCCGAAATGACGATACTAATCTTTTCTCCTAGACGCTGTACTCGAATCGTCAAAATACCATTCTTTACATGTGTAAATGCATATTTAAATGCATTCGAAATAATTTCATTAAGGATTAAACCAAACGAAGTAATTTTCTCCAAACTTAATTGGAGCTCCGTATCGATATCATATTGAATGGTTACTGGAATATCTTCATCATGCTGGAAAACTAAAATCAAATGCGCAACAAGCGTCTTTATGTACTCATTAACATTTACAAATTCAAATTCTTGGTTATTATGTAAGTTAGAATGAACAAGCGCAAAGGTCTGAATCCGATTTTGCATGGAGTGTATCAGTTCATTCGATTCTTTATTTCGAACCCTACGCTTTTGTAAATTCAATAGACTATAAATCACTTGTAGGTTATTCTTAACGCGATGATGTAATTCTTTGAGTAAAATTTCGTTCCGACTATTCTGCAAAACAATTTGTTCTGCTCGTACTTTTAGTAGGTATTTTTGACGGATAATGATCATAGAAACAATGATCGATACCAACATGATAACCACCAATAAAATCAAACTACGCACTTGAATTTGTTGAACTGCGGAGACTTTCGTCAACTTCAATAGGTCATTTTTTGAGGCCAGTAATTCGGCGCGGCGTTTGGTGACTTCTAACTGGCCTAATAATAAAACCGATTTATTTCGATTCATCGTTTCATTTAAGCTATCCTGGTAATGGTGTTGCGCAGTTAAAAAATAAAATGCAGAATCCGACTGATTAACTGATTTGTGATAGGATGCATAGGTGGCTAATAAATCAATTCGCAAGGGCTTAATTACTTTACCTTGCATGTAACGGCGGGCGGAGTCTAAATAGGATTTGGCAAGGGGAAATTGCTTCGCATGAATAAAACATTGACTCAATACAATCATACTTTGAATTTGATGGTCGATATCATCTTTAGTTAAGGCTAAATCTTCTTTTAATGTCTTGATGGCGTTCGTATAAATACCTTGCTTAATCCGACACATCACTAATTTCCCTTTAAATTCACCGCGCCAATAGTCCAGTTCCCGAGGCAAAAATTGCTTCGTTCTTTTATTCCATTGAATCAATAAATTCGTTTGTTGGGCACCTATTCTATATTGCTGAGCAGCAAGATCAAATTGACCATTCAAAAAGTAAAGATTGCCTAGTCGATTATAGTAATAGACACGTCTTATTTCCAATTCGGGGGGGAAAGGCTGATTTGCTTTAAAATCTTTAATAGCGTCTTCATAGAGTCCACAATCGCGGTAAATTTCCCAAAATGTTTTAATGTAGCCTTTTTCGATCCGTTTCTGCCGAATGACGATGGCTTTTTCGAGCAGATTTTTTCCTCGATATTCCTCTTCCAACTTAATGTACACGTCGCGATGATAATGTTTAGGAACGAGGGAAAGGTGTTGAAAAAGCCACTCCAATAAAGGAAGACCTTGGTCAAATTTAGCTTGATTGTGATAGACCATAGACAATGGCAAGAGCACACGAACCACCTTGGCAAGGTCTTTTTCTTTTCGAGCTTTTTGTAAATGCCCCGTCAGGATAATCTCGAGGTCGGCTACATTTGCAAATGAAAAATAGCCTTCATCCGATCGATACTTTTGATCCCAATCTTGCCACATGGCGTTAAAATCAGCATATTGGGCATGATTTGAAAACTTACGAGGATGATAGCTATCCGCTGTGGCTTGTGCTGGAAGACTATATCCAAGTGCATGCAGCAGTACGCAAAAACCGTAGACGATTTTACGAAACATGTATTGATTGATTAGAACTAAGCCCTTTCGGGTTTTATTTTTTTACGCGTTTAATGTACTTCTAAAATCATTGCTGTTTTTCCGGCAACGCTCAGGTTAGCCCCTAAGGTAAAATGTTTATCTGTAATAACCTCTTTAGCGGCCATTCCGGGTTGGATAATTTCAGCAAATTTGGCTAAATCGATTACTTTTTCTTGTGCATTTTTATTTAGAACCACCATCACTTTTCCTGTATCCGTATATCTAAAATACACATAAACGCCATTTTCAGGGCCAAAATGCAGCAATTTGCCATCATGAATAACCGAATTATTCTTACGCCAATTCAATAATTTTTTAAAGAAATCCTGCGTGCTTTTCTCGTCGGCCGTAAACCCCTTTTGACTCACCGCATCTTTCGCATCGCCTGGCCAGCCGCCGTAAAAATCACCACGAATTTCTCCGTGCTCGCTGCTTTTGGGGTTCGACATCAAATTCTCAGTACCATAAAAAATCTGTGGAATACCACGCGTGGTCATTAAAAAGGATATACCCATGCGAAATAATGCTTGGTCATGCTTTACTTGGGTATAAAAACGAGACATGTCATGATTGTCGCCGAAAACCACCAAATTATCTGGATTGGCATAAACTAAATCATTTGACAGCACACTGTAAATTTTATTCAATCCCTTGCCCCAATCCTGGTCATTTTCATTCATGGCATCAGTTAACGCATTTTGTAAGGGAAAATCCATCAGCGCTGGCAACGAAGATTTGAAGCCGTCGCGATTCACTTTTCCTTTTTGCCAATAGGACGTGATGATGGGATTTGATGACCATTCTTCACCTACCAGATTGAGGTTCGGGTATTCCGCTAAAACGGCATCTGACCATTGCGCCGCAAATTGCTTCTCTGAATATGGATATGTATCGATCCGGATTCCGCCTAGATGTGCGTATTCAATCCACCAAATCGTATTTTGAATCAAATATTTGGCCATGAACGGGTTTTTTTGATTCAAATCAGGCATAGCAGGCACGAACCAACCTTCTGACTGCATCTTCGCGTCGAATTTGGACACGTGTGGATCTTGGACCGTTTCTCTACGATGGGTAGTCGAAACAAACTTTCCGTCGAAATTGATCCAATCCTTGAATGGAAAATCTTTCATCCACCAGTGGCCATCTCCGCAGTGATTTAACACGACATCCATAATAATCTTGATGCCTTTTTGGCCAGCTTTCAAAGCTAAATTTTTGTAATCTTCGTTGGTCCCAAAACGCGGATCAATCGCATAGTGATCAGTAATGGCGTATCCATGGTAGCTTTCCTTCGCTTGGTCATTGGTTTGAACCGGCAAACTCCAAATCGCTGTGAAGCCCATGTCATGCATGTAATCCAATCGGTCTGTTATTCCTTTGATATCTCCACCGTGGCGACCATACATTTCATTACGTGCAGGATTGGGTTCTCGGAATCCAAGTGCCGCATCATTGGATGGATCCCCATTAGCAAAACGATCTGGGGTGATTAAGTAGATGACGTCTTTTGTGCTGTATGAGGGCCGATTTGCGGAATTTTTATCGCGTGCTTGTAAGGAATAATCGATGTGATGGATGATTTTACCACCTTTTTTTAGGTCAATGGGATATGTTCCTGCCGGGGTATTTTTCAAGATTTCACAGTCAACAAATAAGTAATTTGGGCTGTCGGCCGAATGCACTTTTACGATCTTTAAACCTGGCTTTTTGGCAATTACCTCGCTCCCTTTTAAATCCTTTCCGTGGATCATTAATTGTAGTTGGGTATTTTTCATGCCAGTCCACCAGCTGAGTGGTTCCACGCGTAAATCTTGTGCGTAAATAGAGAAGGAGGCGAATAGAAATATTATAAGTTTCTTCATGAATTTAGGGAGTTTTTGCTAGGTTCTCGGGGTCAAGACCCCACAACAACCTGAAGCGTAAAAATAGGGAAAAATAGCGCGAAAAAGTGCAGTATTTGGGCCAAACAGATGAAAAATATCAGTTTATTGTGTGTTAACGTGGTAAAAAAAGTGTTTTTTAGGTAACGCTGCCGGGGTCTACGACCTCGGCAGCGTTTACCGCTTCCTTGTATTTAAGCCGATATTTCAAGATATTTGTGCTTCTAAAATTCGCCCTAAAAATCAATCTATATGTGTGGAATTGTCGCTTATATCGGCCAAAAAGCCGCTTACCCAATTATTCTAAAGGGATTAAAACGGTTGGAATACCGTGGATATGACAGTTCCGGAATCGCACTTTATGGAGATCAGGTTACGTGTTTTAAGCGAAAAGGTCGGGTAGCTGAATTAGAGGCTTGGACAGCTCCTGTAACACAAACGGCAACGGTGGGAATCGGCCATACGCGTTGGGCAACACACGGTGAGCCATCGGACGCAAACGCCCATCCACACAAATCGAATTCGGGAAAATTGACCTTAGTCCACAACGGGATTATCGAAAATTACGCCTCCCTGAAGCAAGAGTTAATCCAAAAAGGTTACACATTTGAGAGCGAAACTGATACGGAGGTATTGGTTAATTTCATTGAGGAAATTCAAAAAAATAACCAGTCAACACTCGAGGAAGCCATGCGCATCGCACTTAAACGTGTTGTGGGTGCATACGTGATCATTGTCATCGAAGAGGGCTTTCCAAATCGCTTGATTGCGGCACGTAAAGGGAGTCCGCTCGTGATCGGCGTTGGCGAGGGCGAACATTTTTTAGCGTCGGACGCCTCGCCCATTATCGAGTATACGAAGCAAGTAATTTATGTCAATGACTATGAATTGGCCATTATTTCTCCGGATGAAATCATCCTAAAAAACCTGGGAAATGAGCCGATCACTCCTTATATCCAGCAGCTCGACATGGAATTAGCCCAAATTGAAAAAGGAGGTTATGACCATTTTATGTTGAAGGAGATTTTCGACCAACCAGCCAGTTTGACGGATTGTTTGCGTGGACGTTTGGATAATGAAAACATGACGTTAACCTTAGCGGGTGTTGAGCAACATTTATCTGTTTTTGCGCAAGCCAAACGCATCGTGATCGTGGCCTGCGGAACCAGCTGGCACGCCGGCCTTGTGGCTGAATACATGATCGAAACGCTTTGTCGGATCCCCGTCGAAGTGGAATACGCTTCCGAATTCCGCTACCGTAATCCGGTTATCGGACCAGGAGACATTATTTTAGCCATCTCTCAAAGCGGTGAAACGGCAGACACCTTAGTGGCCATTGAAAGGGCAAAAGAACAGGGTGCCTTTATTTTTGGCGTGGTCAATGCGGTAGGTTCATCCATTGCACGCTTGTCACACGCTGGTGCCTATACGCATGCCGGACCGGAAATTGGCGTAGCCTCTACGAAGGCATTTACGGCCCAATTAACCGTTCTCGCGATGATGGCTATGAAAATAGGTAAGTCAAAAGGGACATTGGTCGAAGCCGAATACAATCGCTTATTAGGAGAATTGGCTTTAATTCCTGAAAAAGTAAAAACCACATTAGCGACCCATGAGGCAATCAAGGAAGTTGCTAAACACTACGCAGACGCACGTGATTTCTTATTCCTAGGACGTGGATACAATTTTCCAGTAGCCTTGGAAGGCGCCTTGAAATTGAAGGAAATTTCATATATCCATGCAGAGGGTTACCCTGCTGCCGAAATGAAACATGGTCCCATTGCCCTAGTAGACGAAAATTTACCCGTATTATTCATCGCAACCAAAGATGCCTATTACGAAAAAATCGTCTCCAATATCCAAGAAATTAAAGCTCGAAAAGGCAAAGTGATTGCAGTTATTTCTGAAGGCGATACCCTCATCCGAAGCATGGCTGATCATGTGATGGTTGTACCTGAAGTGGATGAGCTTTTGGCGCCACTAATTAGCGTATTACCCACTCAGCTTTTATCGTATTACATTGGAGTAGAGCGCGGCTTGGATGTAGATAAACCAAGAAACTTGGCAAAAAGTGTTACCGTGGAATAAATAGCAAAACTATTTGGCATAAGTCTATTTTATTATATAATTTCAAAATTGCTAAACAATTTACGATGGATTATAGCAGTCTAATTTCTAGGCTTAAGTCAAAATTTACAACCGAGTTTTTAACGCTGTCTTCGCTTGTTACGTTAATTTTCTTAACAAGAATAATTGCATTTAGAGAGAATTCATTAGAACCAGATGAATTCGAGTATCTATATGCGGCTAGGAAATGCCTAGAGACCCCATTGCCATTTCAAGGCTTTCAAACACATACGACAGGTCCTTTTGCTATTTATATTTTAGCATTTCTCAAGCTAATCACATCATTTTCAAAGATTTACCAACTTAGATTACTCAGTTTCTTTGTTTTTATCTTACCAACATTCTTTATTGTTTATTCACTTACCAAAAAGCAGGCTGGTTACATTGGAGTTGTTGTGTTTTCAGTTATTGTTAGCTGCAAAAATTTCCCTTTTTTCGGCCCTTTTTATGATGGAATATTTAGCTATAATACGGAGCATCCACTTTTAGTGGTCACGGCCAGTTTAAGCTATTTAATGTTAAATAAGAAGACATTAGCGCGTGTAATTAGTTTTTCTTTGCTACTGTTTTGTTTGCCACTCATCAAATTTCAAGCCATACCACTAACCTTATTTTTTGGATTTTACTTTTGGATATTATTATTAACTAACAAACAGTATAATCTTCTCAAAACATCCTTACTAACTTTTTCCACTACGGTAGTTTTGTGGGTTGTATTTTTAGTTTTAAATGGAATTTTCGATGATTTCTATTTAGTTTATATTGCTGAAAATCTGAATTACATTTCAAATAATGCATTTGGGCAAGAGTCTGTTAATCCATTAAATTTCCTTCATCGAATAAACACCTATTATAAATTTGTCATTCTTATCATACTTTGGGGGCTGTTTTTTAGCTATCAATATGTCAGAAAAATAGGAATCTCATTTAGATCTTTGGTAAATCTTCCCATAGGATTCAGCGGTAGTTTTTTTATTGTATCTGCGATAACAATAATTCTAGGAAAGAATGACTATGGACATTATTATGTTTTTCTGTTTTTGCCAACTAGTCTTTTGGCCAGTCATTTATACATGGGATTGATTGAATTAAACTATTTAAATAAAGCATTCAAGCCCTTATTTGTCATTCTTTTACTTTCATTTTTCAATTTTGATTACTTATTCAAATCGATCAATCTGGTAACAAATATTGTTTTGCATAAACCGACGGAACATTTGAGATTTGGAAAGCCTTTACAAATCGTCGTAGATACTAATATCGTCACCTGGTTAAAAAAACATAAGGAGCCCAATGCTGCATTATTATCAATTGGATGGGATCAATCACAAGTTTTATATTACTTGCTTCAAGACGATTATAAGATTATGTGTCGTCAAACCCACTTCTTTTTTTACAAATATGGATTTGAAATGAATGACAAAACGATGTTTGATGGCGAAGAAAAAATGCTAATGGAAGATCTGAACAAATACCCTCCATTATTTATCGTTGACACATGGAATATTATTAATCCATCTCGAAAAACTTTACTTCAAAAATATGTAGACAAAAATTATACACGCGTGTTAAATTACCCTAACTATCAGATTTTCAAAAAAATAGCGAAGAATAGATAATTGAGGTATTGTATTTACCTTAGCACTTTATGTCGGAAAAACTTCAACAACAAACTTTCTTAATCGTTTTCGCAATCATTGCTATTTCGCTAATTTCTCCTGTAAATTATACAACAATAGGATTAGATGCGGGATGGACTCAGGCTATACTCATGGTCACTGAGCGAGTTAGAACTTTTGGTCAAGATTTCATTTTCACGTATGGTCCATTAGGCTATCTTAGTTTTAGAATTCTACCTCCCAATACCTCAATTTTTCCTATTTTATTTCTTGATTTTTTATCTATTGCTCATTTACTCTTCATACTTAAGCTATCATTTGAAAAACTGGGAAAATATTGGTCTATAGCTGCAATTTCAGGCTTAGTCATCATATTACCTTTGGGATTTTTTGCTGATTTGACCTTTACTTTTTTCTTTTATTTCATTTTCTGGATCTTTTATTCATATTATTTTAAAAATGCATTTGGATTATGGGCTGCTTTGTTGATTTCAATCCTACTCTTTTTTGTAAAAGTTAATATCATTCTGATCGTCGTTTCAATATTTATCATTAATTCTATAATCTTAGTTAAGTCAAAGAAATTTACGTTGAAATTAATTTTGATTCAGAACCTAATGTTAGTCTTGGGCATCATTTTGATTTCAAATTTTTTAAATGTCGATTTACTTAACTATACGATTTATACCCTTTCCTTAATTGATGGTTATCATGATAGTATGTCTACTATAATAATCTCAAAGAAAGAATTACGCACTTTACTGGTTATCGAATTGATCATTTTCTTGATTTTTTGTTGGCAATTCTTTGTCATGCGAAAATCCCTAAAAACCCATTTCTATTTACTCCTATTAGTGACAATTTTCTCATTTCTAGGATTTAAACAGGCTCATACAGCCATTTCAAACCCAAATATTTTTGGTTTCTTCATGCTATTACCCATGGCCAATGGACTACTTTTCCTGTTCGCTGATCAAAAAATTAAAACCAAAATTGGCTGGGGGTTTATTTGTGTCTTAATTTTTCATTTGTCAGCAACGCAATATATTAGATATACTGAAGGAGAATATACAATGAAGGGGTATCTCAGAACCTTTCGTAAAATCAATCTCAATCCAATTAACTATTTTGAAAGGCTTTTAAATTATAAATACACTAAAAATTTTGAATCAAATCCCCTTCAATTTCCTGAAAAAATCAAAAAGAAAATTGGCCAAAAATCAGTCGACATACTACATAACGACATTTCATACATTTTCTTCAACAAGTTAAATTACAATCCAAGACCAGTTATTCAAACCTATTCCGCCTATACCGCGCATCTAATGCAATTAAATGGCAGAAAATATGCGAGTGCTTCCGCACCAGATTTTGTGTTATTTAAACTAGAGCCATTCAGAGAACAAAATCCTTTTTGGGCGGATACGGATGTTAATTTTGAATTGTTAAAACGATATACTGTCAATGAGCAATTTACGGTAGGTAACGATACGCTTTTGTTATTGCAGAAAAATAGCGCGACCACTCGGGGAGAAAATTTTGTTTTTCGACTGCCAGCAATTAAGCAAGATCAATACATTCCGCTTCCGCAAAAAAATGCGCCCTATCGCATGGTGGCAAATTTAGAATATAGTATTTGGGGGAAACTTTGCCGACTCGTATTTCAGCCTCCTTACATGTATTGCACGATTTACTACGCTGATGGCTCCCAAAAAGAGTTCAGGGTCATAGACAAGATTTTGAAAGGTGGAGTCATTGTAAATAAACGTGTGACGACTCAACAAGAACTGTTGACATTCTATACACACCAAGGAGAAAAAAACACAAATGTCTTGGGCATCAAATTTCATACGCGATTTCCTTGGGCATATTTATAAATTAAGAAACAATTTTTCCCTAGCGCGTGTTACGCTACCATGTCTGATTCGATTATTTCCATCCAGCATTTAGCTAAAAATTTTGGTTCTTTTCAAGCCGTCCGTGACGTAAATATTCAAGTCAATCGTGGAGATGTCTATGGATTTCTTGGCCCGAATGGCGCAGGAAAAAGCACCACCATGCGTTGTATGCTATCACTCATCAAACCAGATGCGGGTGATATCTCACTTTTTGGCTTGCCTTTAGCCTCCAATCGTACGCAAATTCTTCGTCTTGTAGGTAGCCTGATTGAGAAACCAGATTTTTATAAATTTTTAAGCGCTTACCGAAATCTTGATTTGTTTTCCCGGATCTCAGGTGCACCTTCTACGAAAAAAGAAATCTACCAAATGCTTGAATTCGTAGGCCTTGAAGGCCGCGAAAAAGATCAAGTGGGTGGATTTTCACACGGCATGCGTCAGCGACTTGGCATCGCCCAAACATTATTGCACAATCCAGATCTTATTGTTCTCGATGAACCTACCACGGGTCTTGATCCACAAGGGATCATCGATATGCGTAACTTGATTTTGCGCCTGAAAAATGAGCAACAAAAAACGATTGTATTTTCCTCACACAATCTCAGTGAAGTTGAAATTATCTGCAACAGAATGGTGATTATTCACCAGGGAAAAAGCGTAGTCGAAGGAAATGTAAAAGAGTTATTAAACGAGGAAGACCAAATTATTCGGATTCAAACTCAAGAAGATGCGATCACCAAAGGCATAGCCATCGTTGAAAAATATCCAAATGCTCACGTGAAAAAAATAGGCAGCGATACCATCGAGGTCACCTTGCAAAAAGAATTAATTCCAAAGGTAAATCGCCAACTGATCGAAGCCGGTGTACCCATTTTTTCGATTGAATCGAAACGGAAATTAGAAGATTACTTCATCAACTTACTTGCCTCATGATATTTTTCCATAGCACCCGAAACGAGTTGATCAAAATTGCGCTGAAACCCCGCAGTTATTTAGGACTTGCGGCAATAACAGGTTTGGTAGGCATTATTTTATTTGCATTGATGGCAGATGGCATGTCGATGATTTCTTTCGTCACGGCCTCTTTTGAACAAACACTACGCTTTGAAGGCAAGGTACTGAATGGCAATTTAGTGGCATTTATCATCCTGCAGATGCTAATTGTGCACATTCCGCTGCTAGTTGCCCTAGTTACCGGCGACCTCATTTCAGGTGAAGCTGCCATGGGGACTTTGCGCATGCTGATGACCAAGCCGATTACGCGGACCCAACTCCTCATGTCGAAATTCCTAGCCGGTGGTATCTATACATTTTTAATCGTACTATGGTTGGGATTTATGGCGGTTGGGATTGGTCGATTTTTATTTGGACCGGGAGATTTAATGGTGCTAAATTCCGATGGGCTCGTTATTCTTCAAGAAGGTGATATTATTTGGCGGTATATGGGCGCATTTTGTGTCGCGTTTTTAGCTTTGTTGACCATCAGCTCCTTATCCATTTGCCTATCCTGCTTCTCCGATAATTCCATCGGCCCCATCGTCAGCACGATGGCTATTATTCTGTTATTTACGATTATTGGCACCTTGGATGTGCCCGTTTTTGATACGATTCGTCCGCTATTGTTTACGACTCACATGGCTGCTTGGCGTTCGTTTTTCGAGGACCCAATTCCATGGCAACAAATCAAAGAATCTATCGGAATTCTTGTGGCACACAACGTCCTGTTTATCGGCGTTTCTGTCCTTACTTTTCACCGCAAAGACATTACTGTATAATGAAATATTGGCTATTACTGTGTTTTCCATTTTTTGCTTCGGCCCAACAAGCCGACGAGCTTTTTGCTCGTTTGACTCAAAAATTCAAACAGGTGCATCACTATGAAGTCGTTGCTCAAATCAAGCCAAATATCCCACTTATCAAGATTTTACCGGTAAAAGCAAATGTGCAATTCACCTACCCCAACACCTACAAAATCAAATCGGCCGGCATCTCCATCCTACCAAAAAACGGGTTCTCGGAACTGCCTTTACTTTTCAGTCAGCCCAATCAATTTACAGCTATTGCATCTGGAAACGAAGTAATTCAAGGCGTTCGTACGGAAATCATCACCTTGTTGCCGCGCGCAAATGAAGGGGATTTAGTGCTTGCCAAAATCTGGGTGGATACCCAATCCATGCTCATCTTAAAATCGCTGATAACCAGTAGGTCTAACGGAACCATCCTCAGCGAATTTGAATATACGAGCGAGAAAGCCTGGGGTTTGCCCGCGCGCATGAAGTTCACGATTGACGTGAAAAAATTTAAAATCCCGAAGGGCGTGGCGACGGATATTAATCGCACAAGCCGACAGGTGGACGACGGAAACAGCACCAAAAAGGGCTCTATTGAGGTTATTTTTGGAAAGTACCGGGTAAACTTCTAAAGGTATTTACGTATTAAATCGACACTTTTCTGAACACCAACAGTCCCAGGTTCTTTGCCTTCGAACTCAATAGAAATGTAACCTTGGTAATTTGCTTTTTTTAGCATCGCGATGATGCGCTGATAATCTAAATCGAGGCTGTACCATTCACCGCCACCGTAATACGTTTTGGCTTGTACAAAACTCGTTTTTGATACAATTTTCTCCAGTTTCTCGTATGGATTTTCTAGAAAATTACCCGTATCCATGAGGAGTCCAAGCCATGGTGAATTCACTGTGTCATGAATACGCAACATTCCTTCGGGCGTCGAACCTAGGCCCCAGTGATTTTCAAGTGCTAATAAAACGCCGCATTCCTCCGCTTTTTTCAAGCATTGTTGGATTCCATCCACGCACCATTTATATCCATCATCCTCCGTATATCCTGGCAAAATAGGTTCAATGCCGCGATTGGCCATTAATTCGTCAAAACTTTTGATGGTATTCCAGCGACCTGTATTCAATCGCAAACATGGAATACCCATTTTGTAGGCAAGCTCAATGCAATGATTCGTATGATCTACATGCTTTTGCAATTCTGCTTTGTCTGGCGTTACAAATCCCTGATGAATCGACAAACAAGTCAGCGCGATTCCATTCAAAAATGCATGTTTTTTAATGTCTTGTAGATAGGCATTATCCTCACTTTCCATTTGTCGGTGCAATACATCAATCCCATCTAAACCCATTTTCGCCGCTTCATCAATCACGCGTTGAATCGGGAATTTATCTCCTTTAAAATGCCAATAAGAATAGGAAGAAACACTTAACTTGATTTTGGGATTTGGTTTTGCAACTGTAGTTGGAAGAGGTGCAACCAAGGGAGCTGCGGTAGTTAACGCGGCTGAAGACAAAAAATTACGGCGATTCATCATAGGATCTATTTATTTTTCCTGCCTAACTTACATAAATATTTCAAATAAATAACAAGGATGTATCTGGATGAATTAGTCGAATTTTGTTTGAGTTTACCGGATGTTGAGGAGACACAACCATTTGGCCCTGAACATGTTGTCTATAAAACAAAAGGAAAAATATTTTTGCTCGTTGGCCTAGAAGGCTCCCCTATTCGTTTCAATGTCAAATGCAATCCAGAACTCGCCATTCAGTTACGCGAGGAATTTCCGCTGGCTGTTCTTCCCGGTTTTCACATGAATAAAAAACATTGGAATACAATCGTGGTGGGACCGGAGCTGTCGCGTAAACAAATTGAAACGTTTATTTTACATTCCTATCATTTAGTGCATAAGTAAACTGATTTTTGAAGTCAATTTTTGAATAATACATTGAAAATTACCTTCTACCCCGTAGCTTTGGCAAACCTTGGAGGCTTGCCAAAGCTAAGAGAGCACCTATGAAAAAAATACTCGCATTATTGCTGCTTTTCCCATTCTTAAGCCTGGCGCAGAAAACAGATTGGGAATTATCTGGATTTAAAAAACAAGATCAGGCAAATCCAATCATGAAACCGGATATTAACGCACGGTTTTTATGCCCCATTCAAAAAAAATCTGTGGGTTGGGAAAATAAAAATGTACTGAATCCGACTGCTGTAGTCCGTAATGGGAAAATCCATTTGTTATATCGAGCGCAAGATTCGTTAGGTACTTCGCGCATCGGAATGGCCACGTCAACCGATGGCATTCATTTTATCAAAAATCCAGCACCCATTCTATTTCCTACCAATGACCCATTTCAAAAATATGAATGGCCTGGTGGCATCGAAGATCCACGCGTGATCGAGACGGAGGACGGTAAATTCCTGATGACCTACACATCGTATGATGGCAAAACAGCTCGACTATGTTCAGCCATTTCAAGTGATTTGTTGACCTGGGAAAAAATAGGACCCATGTTGAATAGCCCCAAATACATAAACCTTTGGTCCAAATCTGGCGCAATCGTAGGCAAGGAAATCAATAGCCGAATCGTCGCCCAAAAAATCGATGGATACTATTGGATGTACTTTGGTGATACCGATTTATTCATGGCAAAATCAAGTGACCTACGATCTTGGGAGGTTTGTGAGAATGCGGAAAACCAACAAAAAATCTCGGTCCTGCATCCAAGAATGGGGTATTTTGATTCCCGCCTCGTTGAACCGGGACCGTATGCTTTACTCAGACCACAAGGAATTCTACTCATCTATAATGCGAGTAATGCCGCAAATTTTAACGATGCCAAATTCCCCAAATTCACCTATGCCTCCGGGCAAGCACTCTTCGATGCTAAAAAACCATACCGACTAATTAACCGGACGAATCAGGCATTTATTTGGCCGGACAAAGATTATGAGCGTATCGGTGAGGTTAATGAGGTTTGCTTTGTGGAAGGACTAGTCCACTTTAATGGTAGATGGTTCTTGTACTACGGAACCGCAGATTCAAAAATCGCCGTGGCAGCAACAAACTGATAATTTTTTAAAACACATAAAAATCTCACCTTTCCCCCCTAGCTTTGCCAAACCTTGGAGGATTGGCAAAGCTAAGAGAAAAGATATGATTTCAGGAATTCACCACATCGCAATCATCTGCTCAAATTACGCAGTATCTAAACAATTTTACACCGAAAAACTCGGCTTCACCATCGTGCGCGAAGTATACCGCGAAGCACGAGATTCATACAAATTGGACCTGGAAGTCAATGGCTTATATCAAATCGAGTTATTTTCATTCCCCAATCCTCCGGCCAGAACCTCGCGACCAGAAGCTGCTGGACTTAGGCACCTTGCCTTTTCTGTTGACGATTTAGACGCAACCATTGCCTCATTAAATCGGCAAAATATTACGTCCGAACCCATCAGAATCGATGAATTTACAGGAAAACGCTTTACTTTTATAGCTGATCCCGACGATCTCCCTATAGAATTTTACGAGCAATGAATCGA
>JACCDW010680982.1_pt1 | contig 14809 bp, 9 predicted proteins | sample 7449781 | NCBI WGS metagenome assembly JACCDW01 (sample SAMN15323449, study PRJNA562643) | freshwater metagenome | isolation source: river surface water | place: USA:Blue River Watershed | collected 2017-08-18
CCATTTTAAACCCGTGTTCTTCACAATATTCTTTGAGAAGTTCATGGGTTTCTTTTTTGATTTGTAACATTGCGTATTTCATAACTTATTTAGTTTTCTTTAGTTTTCTATAATACATTAAAGTATTTATTAGTTTTCTTTATATAAATATGAAATAAATCTTTTTTTGACGATATTTATTTAAAAAGATTAAATGGCTATTTTAAAGAAAACATTATTTCCAGAAAATTTAGACAGATACGGAGTTTATGTAAATGATACGGAACTTAATAGTAAATATTTTAAAATAACTGAATTATCCGATACATTTACGGGTGGTAAAAATGCCTTCCTAATTCAAGGTTCCGAATATTTGGTTTCGGATACCTTAATTAAAATCGAAATAAAAGATGCACAGGGAAATATAATTTATCACGAACCTGGTGAGGGTATTCCTGAATATTTTGAAGGAACTTCTAAAGTTGTTGCTGTATACGTTTATCCTGATACCTCTTTTGGTCCATGTACAATTACAATATTGGGTGAATTATCAAATTATGATAATAATGGATTAGAAACACCAATACCATTAGATTGGCAAGGTAAATATAATGTAAAATGGCAAAGACAAATAAATGTAAATCCGTTATTAGCCAATACAACAAAAGTTAGATTTTATCGTAGACCAAAGGTTGATATTACGGAATCTATATTACCAATTTACAATAGAACCGTCACAACAAAAACAATATCAGGTTCAATAGATGCTACACCAATAAGTCCATCGGCAGGAAGTGATTATAGAACTTTTAAAGGAATTTTACAATACGAATTATCGGCAACTGCAAGTATTTTTTCACAATCAATGGAAGGTGAAACGATTACTATCAATGGTTTATCAAATACATATTCACCAACCATATCGGATGTTACTACGGATAAAAAAGCATATGTAAATATTCCATATTACGAAACATCTTCGTTAGCGCCAAATTATTATTCAACAACAGGTTTTACAAATCAACCATTCACATTATCATTTGAAGAGCAAGTTACTCTTACCAATTCAAATGTTAGTTCATCTTTTGCAAGAATCAAAATAACCGATTTAGAAACATTTTCAGGGGATGCAAATAGAATTAAAGTTTATGCAAGTTCTAAAAATGATTTAGGTGATTATCAATTGTTAGAAGATATCACATTAGAAAGTAATGAATTATTACAGGTTGATGAGTTTCTAAATGAATTAAATGTTCGAACTGGTCTTTTTTCACAACAAGTATTAAATAGTTTTTGGTTATCTACAAACGAAAGTTCTACATTAACTAAAACAATTGATAATTCCGTTTTAATAAAATCGGTAAAATTAACGCCTACAAACGAAGCAAGTTCATCTACTGGGTTATATAGATTCTATACGTCACAATCATTAGATTTTTCAAAAAATACTGAATATCAATTAGATTTTACTCCATTATTAAGTTCTTCATTTGGATATGGTAAAATAGAAGTATATGCAACTGGTTCTGCATTTGTTAATACTGACAATTCTACTACTTACGGAAAACTAATAAGTGAATTAGAAACAAATACAACTTTTAGAAAATACGATAAACAACAATTAAACTTCAAACCGGATAATGATGGTACTGGTCAATTAATGTTTGTTGGTAAAGGTGGAACTTGGCAATTATCAAATATAAGTTTGAGAGCTGCACAAGAATCTGCATTTTCTCCAAATGAAATAACATTGGTTGCAAATGTTCCTACAAAAATTAATAATGAGGCATTTGATTTCCGATTTGAATTATATGATATAAACAATAATTATGTTCCCGTAACTATTGAAAAAACATTTACCTTTACGGGTGGAAATGATTTAGCGGTACAACGAGATTTACAATTGACAGTATCAAATACTGCATTTAATTTTAATACTTCATCGCAGTTTCCTGCATCAATACAAATTGATTTTAGTAAAACTGGATTAACAGGTGATGTAACATTTCAATCACAAGCATTTGATACGACGGGTCAATTAATAGCAGGAACACCTTATCCCGGTCTATTACAATATGTTGATACGGATACAAGAAAACTTAATATAGAAGAATTTACTGGTTCATTAAGTGGAGTGACGGTAGGTGCTATTACTTATACTGCTAGTTGTGAAGATATTAGAAGATACTTTACAATCTTTAGAATAGAACAGGGTGCACCATCCTATTTGTTTTATGCAACAGCGGATAAAAATAATTTTACATTTGACCCGGATGAAAGATATAAATCGGTAGTAACTGATGATTATATTGATATTCGTTTAGTACAACAAAATCTACCAGCATTAGCACCATTAGGATTAAAAATATATTCAGGTTCAGAAGCAGGAATTGGGTATGACCCTCCTGCATTAAGAAATATGGGTTCAATTGGTAATGCCACAATTTATAGATTATATGTTTCGGAATCGGTTGATAATCCAACACCAACAAATAATTACAATTTTGGTTTAGGGCAATCTCATTATGATTTTGAATTAAATACTGTCGATGGGAAATTTACATCTTCGGTTTTAATTGATGCAATCGAAAAGGGTGATAAAGGTAAAGGTTTATTTGCATCGGCAGATAAAAATCAGTTCTTCTATAAGATGACCGATTTAGCACCTACACCGGCATCACAAACTATAACAATATTAGTAAAAAGACAGAATTTAGGAAGTATAACAAATACTATTTCCGTAACCAAAACGGGCTCTGGGCCTGATTTAACCTATGTTGGTACGGCATTTGGTGTTGCAACCTACACTTTAACTGCGGGTCAATCTACAAACTATCAATATGGTAACGGAACTACAAAATATACATTTACTGCATATGATTTAAATGGAGTTTCATATTCTGATGAAATTACGATTGCACCAGTTATATCGGAATCACAAATATCGGTAAATTTATCAAATGAAAATGCATCAGTTCCTGCATGGTCAAATGGTTTTGTTGAGAGTGGTTCTTTTATATTGACAAGTGGTTCGGTTAGTTTAAAAGTTGGTGGTGAAGATATTATATTTGATGATGATGCAGATGGTATGGCAAATAATACATATGCTGTATTATCATTAACTGGTACGAATTGTACTCCAAATGGTGGACAAACATCTAATCCAACAAATGTAATTTATGGAATAACCACTTTAACAAAAGATTCGGGTTCATTGGATATAGTAGTTCGATATAAGGATGGTAGGGGTACAAATACGGATGTATCTAAAAGTGTAACATATACAAAGAATAAAAAGGCAGCTCCTGTTTTACAAATAACATCTACACCAAAAGCACAATCAGTTTCAGCAAAATCTACGGGTGCACAAATTGATTCATTTTTAGATGCAACAATATCCGTAAGTGAGGTGTATAATGGTACAACAACATCTAAAACAATAACATCATTAACAGCAACATCGGCTGATATTTTAAGTATATCAACTACACCATCGACTGGTTTAGTTACTTTAAATGGTAAAACATTAGCAGATGGTACAAATGCAACGAGTGTAACAATTACTGCACAGGTAGTGGATTCGGAAGGAACTACAAGAACAATATACGATACTTTAAGTTTATCAAAAGTTAAAAAAGCACCTCCTACAATTACATTTGCAATTACTCCATCATCACAGACAGTAGCTGCAAATAGTGCAGGAACATTAACGGGTACAATTGTTGACCCGGTATTAACTGCATTTGAAGGTTCAACTGCTTTAACATATAATCAAGGAACATTAAGTACATCACAATATAAAATTACCAATGTAACGGGAGTGACAGTTGCAAGTACTACTCCAAATACATCTACAATAGATGTTACAGGAATATCCGCAACTGATAATACTGGTGTTGTTACAATATCTTATGTAGATTCCGAAGGAACTTCTGGAACATCTACAATTAAATTTACAATTTCAAAAGCGATTGCCGGAGTGCAAGGTGACCCTGGTGCAGGTGGAGCAGATGGTAAAAGAACGGCAACAGGAATGGTGCACTATCAATTAAACTCAAGTTCGGCACCATCTACACCAACCGCAACATCTTATACATTCAGTAATGGAACATTTAGTAGTTTAACTGCCAATTGGGGAACCGGTGCACCTACCTATGCAAGTGGTAATAGTAACAAATATTGGTACGCAACTTATAGTGTTGTAGAAACTACTGCAGGTGGTGGTACTGGTACACCTACATTTGGAACACCAACGCAGGCAATAGGATTTAGTGGATTAGTTTCATTTAGTGGAGCAAGTGGTGTTAGTGATGGTACAAATGCGTTATCTTTTGGTGTTGCCGGAACTACTTTAATAAATGGTAGTAATATATCAACAGGTAAAATAATTTCTACAAACTATTCAGCAGGAACACCATTTACAACTGCAGGTAGTATTATTGATTTAGATAATGGTAGAATTGCTACTAAAACATTTTATGTAGATGCAAATGGTGATGCGGTATTTAAAGGACAAATTCAAGTTGGTGGAAGTAATTACAATACATCGGATGTACTAAACTCAAATACAACAGCAACGCAAGTTGGATTAGGAAATGTATCAAATTTAACACCACAAAATCAGGCTCAAACAGGACTTATTGCCGGAACTACAATTACAGGTGGTGGTATTACTTTGAGTAGTGGTGGGGTGATTAAAGGTGGACAAACTGATTACGATACCGGTACAGGATTTTGGATTGGGTATACCGCATCTAAATACAAATTTTCTATTGGTGATTCTGCAGGTAGTAAATTAACTTGGGATGGTACTAATTTAGGAGTTACCGGTACTATAACAATTAAAAACCCTGCAACTGCAAATAATGGTAATCCTGTTGGTCAATTTACGAATGGTGATGCATTAACAGGTGGTACAATTGGTGGTGTTACGATAGCATCTACTAAAATTTATATTGGTACAGGTACATATGGAGCAACCAATACGGCATTTTATGTAGATAATACTGGTCAGTTTTCTTTAAAAAATAAATTGACTTGGGATGGAACAACTTTATCAATTGCCGGTAATATTGATATAACCGGAGGAGGTGCAGCGACGCAAATATTAAATGCTGCATCATCTGGTTCAAATGCGCAAACAACTGCAAACACAGCCGTTTCAAATGCAAGTACTGCACAATCTACGGCAAATACGGCCGTTACAAATGCAGCTACTGCGCAAACAGCCGCAGATAATGCAGCTACTGCAGCATCTAATGCACAAACTTCTGCAAATACTGCTTTGGATAGAGGTGTAACTGCTGCGGGTAAAATTCAATTTGCACCTACTCCATCTGGTACTGGTTTGTTTTTAACTTCTACAAAATTGGGTTTTTATGATGGTGGTTCTTGGAAAACATATATGACAAATGCAGGTAATTTTTATTTATCTGGTACGGGTAATAATGCATTGAGTTGGGATGGAACAACTTTAACAATTGATGGTGCAATTACTGCAAGAAGTGGTTATATAGGAAATGGTGCAAGTGGATGGACAATTAATAGTACAAATATTTCATCTACAAATGGACAGACCGTTTTAAATTCAACCGGTATTATTCAATTAAAAAACAATGTTGGGGTAGAAAAAGTAAAATTAACTTACAATACTTTAAATCCAAATACATATTCAAATATTTTAGTAACATATTCGGATATACAAACGGATATACCATATACGGCATTTGCAGGTTCAAATCAATATTATTTAAATAGTACTGACCAGTATACTGGTGCACAGCAAACATCACAGGCATTTACATCTCCTGGAAATGGTGTTCCGACATTTGTATTTAATTATCCAAATCACTATGCATTTAATCAATATGGTACACAAAATATATTAGGATATATTACAAATAATACAAATAAAGTTGCTCAGGGTTCAGGATACGCTAATCTTGAATTTAGATTAATTGCATCCGATGGTGTTACTCAAAAGGGTAGTAGTGTATATCGAACATTTTACAACGCACCGGCATTTTCGGTTCCATCGGGACAGACTGTTCAAGTACCGGGATATACAGCTGGCGGCATGTCTATTCAATTTGGTGATGCATCTGTAACTACCGGTGAGACCGTTTATATTAAAATGGTATTAACTCAACAAATTAGTGGATATGCATACTATAATGGCACATTTGTTACAGGAAATATTGTATCAATGACTTATTCTCCCGGAGCATTTCAATTTACTTCGGTAGATATGGTTAGTATTTCGGAAATATTGGAAGTTGGTATTAATGGATTATCGGTAGGTAGTTCGGATGGTCAATACGCAGCAATTGGTACTGTCGCAGGCTCACCTTATGTTGGTAAATTTTTAGGTAATGTGATTATATCAGGAACGACTGTTGCAACACTATCATCATCTTCCGATATTAGATTAAAAACAAATATATTACCTATTAAAAATTCTATTAATAAAATAAAAGCATTAAATCCGGTAGATTTTGATTGGAATAAATCACTAAATGAATATGAATTAAGAGATAGGGGTTATGGATTTATTGCACAAGAAGTAGAAGAAGTTTTTCCTGAATTAGTACATACTTCTGAAATTGGTATTTTAAAAGATGCTAAATCATTAGATTATACATCGTTGCATGGTATAGAAGTGGCAGCCATTCAAGAATTAATTTCAAAAATGGAAACATTGGAAAATAAAATTACAGAATTAGAAACAAAAATAAGTGGTTCAATATGATAACATATACGATATCAGTTTGTGATGAACTGAATACTTTAAAAAAATCACTGGAAAACATAACAGGTAGTTTAATTAGTGGTGAATCATTATTAATTCAATTTGATAGTAACAATGGTTCAAATGATGTTAAATTATTTTTAGATAATTGTAATTTGGATTATATTACATATGAATTTACAGGTGATTATGCTAGTATGAAAAATAATTTATTAAATAATATCAATACTCAATGGGTATTTCATTTGGATGGAGATGAATATATTGATAAAAATTGTTTAGAAATAAATAGAGAATTGATATCAAAATATAATAAAGTAATAGATGGATTTGTAATAAAAAGAAACGATTTTAATATTGATACAAATGAGACCGAACAAATAGATTGGCAATTACGATTTTTTAAAAATAGAAAATGGATTAAATGGGAAGGTTTGATACATGAGGGAATAGTTGGTGTAGATAAAATAATGAATATAAACTATTACCAAATAAACCATTTAAGAACAACACAAGAAATTATAGATAGTAGAAATTTATGATAGTATTTATTACAACAGGTTACGGAAAAAATGTTATTGGTGGTGCAGATTTGTGGTGCAATAATTTTGTAGAAAATATATTACCATTAATCAAAGAAGATTACAAAATATTAGTAATTGGTAGACCTCTTATTAAAGAAGAAGGTGTAATTTATTCATATGAAAATGATGAAGAGGTTGAAAAAATTTTAGATGAATGTGATAAAATTATATTTTTACATCATCCATATAAACCACATCCAATAGTTAAAAAATATTTACATAAAACACATACAACATTTGTTCATGCTTTTATTCCAGATATGGTTGGTTTGAATGATGAGTATGAAAACTTAATGACACGATTAGATTGGCATTGGCAAAAAGATATTTTAGATAATTCAAAAAATATTGTTTGGATTGGTTATGAAAATGATACAATACATACATATTTTCCAAATACAATTACAATTACCAATTATTATGAATGGAAGCATAACAAACCATTTTTACCATTAGTTAGTAATCGAATTGGATATGCTGCAAGATGTGAGACAAGAAAGAATGCACATTATTTAGATAGAATACCTTCTTTTATTTTTTCAAACAAATATGATTACAAAAGAATGTTAGAAGGTTCTCAAATAGATTCAGGATTACATCAATTTTTTGAATTTGATTATCGTTTTCATAATAAGTTTTTTGAAAAGAATTTTCAAATATTTCATGGTGCATATACAAAAGAACCATTTGGATATGCAATATTTGATGCAATAGATAATGGTAAACTTCCAATATTGGATTCAAATTGGATGAAGCATATTAAGTATCGTTATAGAGCAATAAATGCTGAGCAATTTCATTATCAGTATTTAAGAATATTAGAAGATGATTTCGAAAAAAATAAAAAACAATTTGATAGATTAAAAAAAGGTTTAGAAAAATATACTAACAAACAAAAATGGGTTACGGAAATATGCAATCTCTTATCAATTTAGATTTTACTAAAAATTATATTACAAACAACCATACTATTGATGAAAACAATAATATGGTTCACACTCCTGTTAAATATCGTTGGACACATGGTACAACCGATTTACACTTAGGAGATGGGCTTTTGGTGTATTCGTTCATCCAATTCATTAGAGCAAAGGTATGCGTTTGTATTGGTTCAGGAGGTGGATTTATACCACGCTTAATGACGCAAGCACGAAGAGATTTGTGGCATCAAAATATTTTTAAAGGAAACAATGAACCAGAGTGGGGTGATATTGGGACTACAATTATTATTGATGCTAATAATGGTATAGGTGGATTTACTGATTGGGTTGATGAAAATAGTTTTTTAAAAAGACATTTTCAACCACAGGTTATTTTAGAAACATCTGAAAGAGTATTTTATGATTATTTTATTAGACAAGATATCAAAATAGATTATTTACACATAGACGGAGACCATTCATATGAAGGAATTAAAAAAGATTTTGAATTATACTCAACTATAATGTCTGAAAATGGTATTATTACGATTCACGATACCGACCAAAAATATTATGATACATTTTTAGTAACAGAAAATGAGAAGAAAGATTTTGTACCATTTGATGGTCCGGCAAAATTTATTAAGGAATTAGAAAAAAATGTTGATTGGAATTTGGTAAATTTAAAAAATTTTAGTATGTTTGATGTAAATTGTTCTAGCACAGGTTTGACACTGCTAACAAGAAAATAGAAATGAATAAAAAAATAAGATTAGTTACAGTCACAGGAAGTAGAACAACCACACTACCCCATATGTTGAATCACTATAAAGATTTAGTTGATGAAATTTATGTAGTAGTTTATGAGTGGGAGAATTTTTCTACATATGATTCAGTAGAAAAAATTGTTTCATATTTTCCTAATGCTAAAATAGTAAGAAGAGAAATAAAAGAAAAATATAATTGGGAATATGTAACTCAATTATATAATGAAACAAAATTAATGCATCCAGAAGATTGGTGGATAGTAGCAGATGATGATGAACTCCATTTATATTCAAAAAATTTAAGACAAATCATAGATGAGTGTGATGATAATGGTTGGGAATTAGTAAGAGGTGGATTTATTGATAGAATAGGACCGGATGGAACTTTTCCTGAAATAAAAGATAATATAGATATATTTAAACAATTTCCATTAGCAGGATTTTTTAGATACCCTTTATCAGGAGCATGTCCAAATAAAGTTTGTATAATGAAAGGTTATATAGAAATAACACCTGGTCAACATTATGCAAAGATTGATGGACAAACAACTTGGAGATGGCAAGGTTGGAATCATCCACTCATTGCACCAATAGATGAGTATAGTGTTCAGGTTCATCATTTTAAATGGGATTCTACTTGTGGTGAAAGAATTAGAGAAGTTGCTAACATTAAAAAAGATTATTCTTATTCAGAAGAATATAGAAAAATGTATAGAGCTTTAGCTAAAACCAGATTTCAAATTGATATCAGTGAAAAGGAATTTATGATTGAAAATGATGGGTTTAAATATTATGGACAGTGGAATAAATTATTGAAAAAAATTATATCTATATAATATAAAAGGTTATGATTTCACAAAAGTTAGCTATTATAGTTCCCTATAAAAATAGAGAGGACCAGTTGTATAAATTCATAGGTCATATGGATTGGTTCTTGGGGGATAAATTTGAAGATTTTACTATATTCATTGTTGAACAACAAAGTCCTGATTTATTTAATTATGGAGCATTATGTAATGCCGCTGTTGATTATTTAAAAGATGAAGGATATGAGTATTATGTTTTCCATGATGTTGATTTACTTCCACAAGAAGGATGCGATTATTCGAGTTTGAATATTCAATACCCAACACATATGGCATCTAAAATTTTAGATATTCCTAAATTTAAAGCATATCCACATTATATTGGTGGTGTATTTAAAATATCAAAAGTTCAGTTTGAAAAAATAAATGGATTTAGTAATGATTATTGGGGTGGTGGATTTGAGTATATAGATTTACTTTATAGAATGAATAAGGTTATACCGGATACACTTCCTGTTGTAAAATTTTTTAATAAAGATATTTTTAAATATCATAGATTGATAGATGTACACAATGTTGATTTTGATATAAAAAAGAAAATCAATTCATTTATATGCGAAAATGGTAATAGTCTAATAATAGAACCAAATTCTAAAATAGATAATATTTTAAACGATTCGTTTACAATTTCGTTTGATTTATTTGTATCGGATGACCAATCCGAAGATGGTTGTATTATTGGAAAAGAAGGATACGATACTGGTATTTTTATTAAAAATAATAACGCAATAGTTTTTCAACATTGGACAGAAGATGGAGAAATAATTCAAATATGGAATGATAATTCTGAACTTAAAAATAAATGGACAAATGTTGCATTTAGATTAAGTACCGCAACCGGTATTGTTTCTATGTTTGTAGATGGTAGATTAGTCAACGAAACTTTTTTTGATAATTGTAATAATTTAATGGATTTTAGTGGTAAAAATTTGTGGATAGGTTCATTATCGCTTAGAAATAGATTCAAAGGTAAAATTAGTAATCTTTGTATATTTGATTATGATTTATCACACAATGAAATAGAATCATTATATACAAAAAATTATGAAGAAAATCTAACCACATTTGCACCTGTTCTAAATATCCCATTTTCTAAAGCATTGGGTAATTTCTTTTTAGATACACAAGAATTTAAAAGTAACGCAAGAATCATAAAAATGAGTAATGAGTTACAAGGAATAGAAGAAGAACATAAATTTTCTCATACATTTAGATTTCCATCCGAAGATTTTGGAAAATATAAAGTTTTGGAAAATTCAAATAAATTTAGTATATTAGACAAGTATTATTGGGAACAAATGGATGAAGATATGGTCGAAAATGAAAAGATATTATTTTACGAATCGGTAAAAGATAAAAATAAAATACCAAAATACGGATTAGATTCTATAAAATATAGAATTAAAAATGTAGAAAACTTAAATCATAATACGAAAAAACTATTAGTAAAATTAAATTAAACATAAAACTATGGCAACAATTAAAAAAACAGAAACACCTGCAGGTCAATCTCAATCAGAAGATTTACTTTTGGAACAAAGAAAAGTAAAAGCATTGGAGAAGATTGCAAATTCATTAGATGCATTGACAGTTTGGTTTGAAGAAATTGAAAAGCAAGATTGGAGTGATAGACTTCAATATTATCTTTATGAATTTCACAATAATTCAAAATCAATTGCAGATACATTAGATGTAATGGCGGGTGGTGAAAAAAAAGAATCTACGACGAGTAGACCTAAAAAAGATTCTGAAAAATAATGAAACTAGGAGTAGTAGTTCCATATAAAAAAAGAGAATCACAACTTAAAATATTTAAAAAAGAAATTACGGAATATTTAAATTCTAAAAAAATTGATTTTGAATTAATCGTAGTTGAACAAGCCGATGATAAACCTTTTAATAGAGGTAAACTTTTAAACATTGGTTTTGATAATGCAAAAAAATTAGGATGTGGTTATGTGGTGTTCCACGATATTGATATGCTTCCTGTAAAGGTGGATTATTCTTATTCGGAAACACCACTTCATCTTGCTACCAATTTTGAATTCAATCCAAATATTAAAAGAATTATATTTGATGAATATTTTGGTGGAGTAACATTATTTCCTGTCGAAGATTTTGAAACTATAAATGGTTATTCAAATGAATATTGGGGATGGGGATTTGAAGATGATGACCTTCTTTATAGATGTAGAAAGCATAATATTGCATGTGACCCGGCAACGATTACAAAAGATATTCAATATGAAAGGGGTATGTATTTTAATGGTAAATCATCTTATATTGAATGTGATAAATTAAAAGATATATTCGATTTTAAAACGAATAGAACAATTTTAGTATCATTTAAATCGGATGATATTATATTAAATCCAAATAAAGAATATGATGATTATACTATATTTTCTATTCCAGGATATGATATGAATATAACATATAATTCTTTTAAAAGATATAAAGCAGAAGTTTGGTCTAAAAAATTAGAACCACATTCGATTAATACGGAAATGATGCCAAACAAATATACAACCATCGCATTATGTTTAGATTTTGAAAACGATAGTATATCAATGTATATTGATGGCCAGATAATAGAAGAAAAATTTATTGGTTACTCTACAATGGTGGATGGCATTGAACAATTCAGAAAAATTTCTATGTATAATCACCCAAAAGAAGAATCTTTTTATATTGGATGTGGAAATCCTTTAAGAACGGATAATCCTAATTTTTTTAAAGGAACTATTACGGAGTTTGCAATATATGATAAAATATTATCTGATTTAGAAATTAAAAGTTTATCCGAAAATACACTAATACCATTAACGCATACTTTTAAAAAATATAAATCTGCAGATAATCTAATATGTTACTATAACTTTAATTTAATTAAAGGTGATACTTTAATAGATTTATCAATGAATGGTAATGATGCTATAATAAATAATTCACATTTAGTTGAACTTAAAAATGTTATTACAAGTAATGTTGTTATACCAAAAAGAAGAAAATCTTTATTTAAATTAATTCCACATAAAGAAAATGGTTATTTAAATGGAAGGTGGAAAGAAAAAGGAACACGAATTAATCAAATAAAGTTTTTTAATAATGTTGCAAATGATATTTTAGAAAACGAAACCGACGGGTTGAGTACATGTACATATAGAGAATTAACAAACACCTACGAAGATAATTATCACTTTATATCAGTATTATTGTAATGAAATTAGGAGTATGCGTACCATATAGAAATAGAGAAGAACACATGAATACATTTGTTCCTCACATCAATAAATTCCTCAATGAAAGAGGAATTGAGCATGCTATATATTTAGGACATCAATGTGATGATAAACTTTTTAATAGAGGATTAATGAAGAATGTAGCTGCAAAGGCTGCGTTTGATGATGGGTGCGATTATATAGTTTGGCATGATATTGATATGGTACCAGAAGATGAAAGTTGTGATTATTCATTTCCAACCGATAATCCACAACACATCGCAGTTAGTATTTCTCAAATGGATTATAAATTAAAATATGAGGAATACTTTGGTGGAGCAGTTTTGTTTTCAAAAGAACAAGTGGAAAGAACCAACGGATACTCAAATGATTATTGGGATTGGGGAATGGAAGATGATGATTTATTTTGGAGATGTCAATTAGAAGGTTATACTGATAAAAAATATATTGGTGAAACAAAAAATGAAATTGTTGGAAAATTTAATGGAATAGATTCGGTTGCACAAATATTGCCTTCCTCACAATTGAGAGGTTGTTTGAATGAAAATCACACTATATCTATTTTAGTAAAAGCAGAACAACAAATAAACAAAGCACCAATATATTTGATAGGTGATACCGAAAGAATATTTGTTGAATACCCAATATTCAGAAAACCTGGATTTGATTGGGGTATTTCTTTTAATAATAGTAGAGCATATACTGCTATGATGTGGGATTCAAAAAAGAATCACATATATCAATGGATGAAAAGATATGAGGGTGAATGGACTTGGGTAACTATGGCAGTTGATGCAAAGAATAAAAAAATGCATCTTTACTTAAATGGAAATGAAAGTGATGCAAGAAATGGAACAGGCACCGAATCGCCAATTCAGTATGATAATGATTTAAAAAGATATGGTGCAGAACCATTTTATATAGGACATACACCATCTTGGGAAAATGGAAACCCAAACAAATGGTTTAAAGGTTATGTTTCTAAAATAAAAATGTGGAATAAATGTTTAACCGAAGATGAAATTAAAAAATCATTAGAAGTAGATGAACCAAATAAAAATTTTATATTAAATGTAGATTTTAATAAAAATATAAAAGATTCATCTTACTTAATGCATAAAACATTTGCAAAAAATGTTGAGATGGTTGATAGTGAAATTAAAATACCTTCAACGGCATTACCACATAGAAGAGATGGTAGATTTTTTTGTTTACCACATCAAACGGAAGGATTGATAAATGTGAATGGTGTAGAAAAGTGGGCAAAGGGGGAAACAACGGCAGCAAATGAAAGAAGATATATTCTTAAAATGCAGCAAGGTGAAATAAATTACAAAACCGATGGTATGAGTAATTTAGAAGAAAAATACGAATTTTTAAATAAAGAAAACATATTAGGAATAGATAATGCTTTCCTAATAAATGTAAAATGTAAATAATATGTCTGAAAAATTTAAAGTAGATTTGGAACAACAAAATCCATTATATGTTGGAATGAAAAAACAACTGGATGAGATTGGACCTGGTATGTGTTTAGCAAAATGGACGCAAGTAACACTTTCGTTACAGGTTGGACACAATCACTCATGTCACCACCCAAAAACACATGCAATATCGCCTGCGGAGATTGCACGAAATCCATCAGCACTTCATAATACGAGATATAAAAAACTTCGTAGAAAAGAAATGTTAAGTGGAGCTAG
>JACCDW011971376.1_pt1 | contig 14809 bp, 13 predicted proteins | sample 7449781 | NCBI WGS metagenome assembly JACCDW01 (sample SAMN15323449, study PRJNA562643) | freshwater metagenome | isolation source: river surface water | place: USA:Blue River Watershed | collected 2017-08-18
GGATGAATTGTATGTCCGATTGTTAACAGTTTATCTTCTTTTGTTATTTCATAGTTGATATACAACAATATTCCTCTTTCCATCTTGCAGGTTGCTTTAACGGATAAAAGATCATCATATTCAGCAGGTAATTTATATTCTATGTGTGCTTCTATAACTGGTAATTGGAAACCTTGCTCTTCTAAGACTGCATATGGCATGCCTAATGATCGAAGTAATTCTGTACGGCCAATCTCAAAATAAGTGAGATAATTACCATTGTACACAATCCCCATTTTATCGGTATCTGCATATCGAACACGTATTGAAGTACTATGTGAATGTTCAATCATGATCAATACATCACTTTTGTAAAATGAGTTCGATAACTCTTTGTAAGTCATCTAGAGAGAAAAAAGCTATTTCGATTTTGCCTGTCTCATGCTCCTTGAGTTGAATTGCCACTTGTGTGGTAAAATGTTCTCTCAAACTATCTTCAAGGGCAATTAAGTCACTATTTACTGTTCCTGATTGCTTACCATTAATTTTGCTCTTTTTTGAAGATTTCTTAGTGCTTCGCTTTACACCCCCCATCAAATCACGAATAATATGCTCTGTTTCTCTAACAGATAAATCTTCATCAATGATTCTCTCTACTAGCATTTTTTGATTATCAGATGATGTAAGAGAAAGTAATGCTCTAGCATGACCATTCGATATCTCGCGCATTGCAAGCTTTTGTTGAATTTCAATCGGAAGTTTAAGAAGTCGTAAGAAATTTGAAATCGTTGCACGGTCTTTCCCTACTTTTTGTGCGACTTCCTCCTGAGTTAATGTACATTTTTCCATTAAGAGCGCATATCCCATTGCGACTTCTATATCATTAAGATTTTCTCTTTGGACATTTTCAATGATTGCAAGTTCTATCATTGTTTGATCTGAATCAATATCCAATATCATAGCAGGAATCTTATCAAGACCTGCTTCAATAGAAGCTCTGATTCTTCTCTCACCAGCAATTAATTCATAAGCATTGCCTGATTTTCTGACTGCAATAGGCTGAATCACTCCATGTATTTTTATGGAATCAACTAAATCTTTCAAAGCTTCGGGATCAAAAATCACTCTCGGTTGAAATGGATTAGTTTTGATTTTGGTGATTTCAATCTCTAGAATACTCTGATTATTCCCTTCTTCTTGGTGAATAATATCCTTAGTCGGATTGTTTTGTATTAGTGCACCAAGGCCTTTACCGAGTCCTGTCTGTGATTTCATGATTGCTTGTCAATATGTTTATGAGCATTATTCTCAATGATTTCCATGGCTAAATCAAGATAATTTCGTGCACCTGTACTTAAGGCATCATAGAGTACAATTGGTTTTCCATGACTTGGTGACTCAGATAATCGAACATTTCTCTGAATGACTGTTTTCATTACTTTGTCTTCAAAGTGTTTGCGTACTTCATGTTCTACTTGCTGAGATAGTCTGAGACGACCATCAAACATTGTAAGTAATACGCCTTCAATATCGAGTGTTGGATTAAGATGTTTACGAACGATGGATATAGTATTTAATAATTGACCTAAGCCCTCAAGTGCATAGTATTCACATTGTACAGGGATCAATACTGAATTCGCAGCAGACAAACCATTTAATGTCAGAATACCTAAAGATGGTGGACAATCAATGATCATATACTCATATTCATCTTGTATTGATGATAATGATTGCTTCAAAACATGTTCACGACTTTGAAGATCAATCATTTCAATTTCTGCACCAACAAGATTAATATGAGAAGGCAAAACAGACAGAAAAGGCATCATTGTAGAAACGATGGCATCATGAATATCTGCTTTCCCAATTAATACTTCATACACTGTATTATCCAAGCTCTTTGTATCGATTCCAAGACCATTTGATGCATTAGCTTGTGGATCTATATCTATCAATAATGTTTTTTTCTCTGCAGCAGCCAAAGATGCAGCAATATTAACAGCGGAGGTGGTTTTCCCAACTCCGCCTTTTTGATTTGCTATTGCAATGATTTTCGCCATTGTATTTGTAATTATTCTTGTGGTGGAGTTAACTGTTTATGTGCTCCATCACAAAATGGTTGATTTGCTGACTGCTTACATGTACACCATGACACAGTTTTAGTTTCATTAATTTCAACAGCCATTGGAGAAAATGATGAACCTTTATGTGAACCATCGCAGAATGGTTGATTTGATGATTTACCACATGAGCACCAATAATATGTGCCTGGTTCCATTTCCATTCTGATGGATTTATAGCCACCTATCGCAGGAGTTTCCATAGTTGTTTCCTTACATTGAAGTTGGTGAAGTAATACCTAATATTGTTAATCCATTATTCATCACGGTTTTAGTAAGAATTGCCAAATGTAATCTTGCATTCATTAGTGATGATTCCATTCCTAAGATTCTACAATCATGATAAAAAGAATGAAATGCAGAGGCTACTTCTCTCAAATACTCTGATATCATTTGTGGCTCAAGATTATGTGCGGCTCGAATTGTTACTTCTTCGAATCGTGATAATGTCGAAATCAGATGAAGTTCTGAAGTATGAATCAATAATGATGCATCATAATCAGCATCAATATGCAATTGTTGTTCTTCGATTTGTCTAAGTAGTGAACATATCCTTGCATGTACATATTGCAAATAGTACACTGGATTTTTATCATTTTGTTCACGGGCTATTTGTAAGTCGAATTCTAATTGGGTCTGTGCACCTCTCATAAGAAAGAAGAAGCGTACAACATCTGCTCCAACTTCATCGATCAATTCATCAAGTGTATAGCTTTTGCCTGATCTCTTGCTCATTTTTACCTGTTCGCCATTATCCCATAATGTCACGAATTGATAAATAAGAACTTTTAGTTTAGTGCTATCATAGCCTAATGCTTGAATACCTGCTTTGACATCAGGAATAGTTGCAATATGATCTGCACCGAATATATCGACAATAAGATCATAATTTCTTTCAAATTTTGTGCGGTGATAAGCAATATCTGGCAAGCGATATGTTGGTTCTCCTGTGCTTTTGACAATCACTCTATCTGTGAGCGATGCATCAATTTCGGAGAATTTCATCCACGTTGCACCATCTTTTTCATAACTTAAATTTTTGTCTTTCAGTTCTGTGAGTAATGCTTCAATAGATCCATCAGTGAATAGAGAATCCTCATTAAAAAATGTATCCTGATGGATATTCATTTTTTTGAGAGTATTCATTATGGAAGCAAAACACCACTCTTCACCCATTTTTTTCATGACAGATAGCGTTTCTGTACTTTCAACTGAAAGTGTATTACCATAAAGTTGAAGTGCATTTTCAGCTATTTCAATAATATAATCTCCATGATATCCATCTTCAGGGAACTGATATTCAGTATTTCCAATAAGATGTTGATACCGTGCAAAAATAGATTTAGCCAGCATATTCATTTGATTGCCGGCATTATTGAAATAATATTCTCTAGTTACTGTATAACCAGCCCATTCTAAAAGATTGGCAACAGTATCACCAATTGCTGCATTTCTACCATGGCCAAGATGTAGTTTGCCGGTTGGATTAGCACTCACATATTCAATATTTGCTGTTTTCCCTGAACCAATTGTTGATGCTCCATATCTAGCACCTGAAGCAAACATTTCTTTCATTGCAAGATGAAATGCATTTGGTTTGAGATAGATATTGATAAACCCTGCACCTGCAATTTCAACCTTCTCGATTATACTAGAATCCACAGTAAGATGCGAAATGATATCTTGAGCAATATCTTGAGGTTTCTTTCTCAATTGCTTAGCTAATGTCATTGCAATATTCGTTGAAAGATGACCATGATCTACAATTTTGGGTCTTTCAAAATTGATAGTATGTGTATCTATGCCAATTTCTTTTGCGGCTTCAATGAATGATGATTCAATAAACCGATGCATCATAATCCGTCCTCGTCGAAAGAAGCAATTTGTTGATATCTTTCCGGTACTCTTCGTTCTTTGCTCAAATCAGTCAGGTATTTCTGTTTGGCTGTTTTATTCATTTTTGAAAGCTTATCATCTTCGAGTACATAGAAATCTGCATCACTCCACAGTTTTTCTATCCGATAAAAATCGCGGGCATCAGTATGAAATACATGTACGACAACATCGAAATAATCTAGAATTACCCATTGCCTTGCATCCCAGCCTTCAGATTTCGGAAATCCTTGTCCGGCTTCTTTTCCAGCTCTTTCTATGCCTGATGAAACTGCATCAACTTGCACTTCAGATAAGCATGAACATAACACAAAAAATTCTGCGGGTGAACCGTCAGCTTTAGATAAATCCATCACCAGAATATTCTCTGCTTTTTTATCAGCCATTACTCTCGCGCAAAACAAAGCATATGCTTTACTTTGAGCAATTGTGTTTTTTTGTTTGGATGCAGCCAATGCATTCTCCGATAATTATTGATGTAGCAATTGTTTTTTATCAAGTATCTCAAGGGTATGTTCATCCAATGTATATACAATTGGCCTGCCCGTTGCGATATTAAGTTCTAGTATCTCTTCTTTTGAGAGTTTATCTAATTCTGCAATGAGAGCACGAAGTGAATTGCCATGAGCAGTAATCAATACATTCTTACCTGCTTTCAATTCCGGTATGATTTCTTCATGAAAATATGGTAATACTCTTTCTTGGGTCATTTTCAGTGATTCACCATTCGGTGGTGGAATATCATAACTCCTCCTCCATATTTTGAGTTGATCGGAACCGAATTCCTCTCCAACCTCATCTTTATTCAATCCCTGAAGGTCACCATAATGTCTTTCATTTAATTTTTCACTTCTTTTTGTAGGAATTGTTCCTTTTCCCGCAGATTGCAATGCAATATCAGCAGTACGAATTGCTCTAAGTAGGGCTGAAGTGAAGAGCATATCGATTGGATATTCTTTCAAAGCAAGCCCGGCATTCCGAGCTTCTTCTTCTCCTTTGGGAGTAATGTCTACATCAACCCAACCTGTGAAGCGATTTTCTACATTCCATTGAGATTCGCCATGCCTAAGCAATATGAGATTAACCATAATTATGTTCTTATTTATTATTCCATGTAGGTTTTCTTTTTTCTATAAAGGCATTCATACCTTCTTTTTGATCTTCCGATGCAAATAGGAGGTAAAAATTCTTTCTTTCAAATTCCAAACCACCTTCTAGTGTAGTACTAAATGACTTGAGAACAGATTCTTTGATCAATTTCACTGCAATTGGAGCTTTCCCTGCTATCTCAGATGCAAGGGCAATTGCCTCTTGAAGATAAGATTCAACAGGGACAACTCTATTGATTAGACCTGCTCTCCATGCTTCACGAGCTGATATCATACGACCTGTCAATGCCATTTCCATAGCTCTTACTTTGCCAATAGCACGGGTAAGTCTTTGGGTACCTCCTGCTCCGGGCATTACGCCTATATTGATTTCAGGTTGACCAAATTGAGCTGTTTCACTTGCAATCAGCATATCACAATTCATTGCCAATTCACATCCACCACCAAGTGCGAATCCTGAAATTGCACCAATTATTGGTTTTTTAATTGCTCTGATCCGCTCCCATCGTGCAAATTGATCCCTTTCAAGCATGTCCATGGATCCTGCATCAGACATTTCTTTGATATCTGCGCCAGCTGCAAAAGCTTTCTCATTTCCATGAATTACAATGCATCGAATATCTGGTGAATGATCGAATTGCTCCATTGCTTCAACGATTTCGATCATTGTTTGAAGACTCAAAGCATTGAGAACTTGTGGTCTATTGAGTTGTATGACACCAATTCCCGGTTTGGGAACTGAAGTCAGAATGCATGTCCAATTATTCATATTAATACAGTAATCCTGCCAAAGTGGCTGTGAGCAAATTACCAAGTGCTCCAGTAATCATTGCTTTGAGTCCCAGAGCGGCTATATCTTTTTTTCTTTCAGGTATCAATGCACCAATACCACCGATTTGAATTGCTATTGAACTGAAATTTGCAAATCCGCATAATGCAAAAGTAGCCATTGTGACTGTCTTTGGCATCAGATTTCCTTGTTTTATGTATTCTGCTAAGTCTGCATATGCAAGAAATTCATTAAGACTGATCTTTGTTCCAAATAATGCTCCAAACTTGTCAATATCTTGCATTGGAACGCCAATCATATATCCGATAGGAGTGAAAAGTACCCCGAAAAGTTCTTTGAGGTCATGCGGAAACCATATTGCATTTTGACCAAGAGCATAGTGAATATTCTCCATACCTGCATTTATACCGGCAATGATTGCTACAAATGCAATGAGCATGGCAGCAATGCCTGCAGATAATTTCAATCCATCCATTGCGCCATTTGCTGCAGCCTCCAAAATGGTAGAACTCTCAGGTAATACTGGTGCTGTATCTGTTGATACTGACTCTGAAACCGACGATGGTATAACAATTTTAGATAGCATTAATCCTGCTGGTGCAGACATCAAGCTTGCAGTAAGCAATGAAGTTGCTGAAACACCCATTTGGATATATCCAGCCATTACACCGCCTGCTATGGTTATAAATCCACCTACCATTATTGTATTTAGTTCAGATCGAGAAGCTGAAGCCAAATATGGTCTGATTAACAAAGGTGCTTCTGTTTGCCCTAGAAATATATTGGCAGAAGCTGATAATGATTCTATACCAGTAGTTTTTAAAGTTCGGCTCATAAACCATGACATGCCTCGAACAATATATTGCATGATGCCAAGGTGATACATCATTGACATCACAGATGAAAAGAATATGATTACCGGCAACACTGAAAAAGCAAACTGGAATCCAAAAGTTTTAGCATACGCTGGATTGGCAATATTGCCAAAGAGCATTTGAGCTCCATTTGAGGCAAGAGCAAGAAAACCAGATATGCCATTGCCAATTCCAGACATGAGAGTAATCCCAAATGGAATTTTCATGATGAATATGGCTATGATAATCTGAAGAGACAATCCAATGATTACCATTCTCCAAGGAAATATCCTTTTATTCTCTGAGAGTAACCAACAAAGAAATAAAATGAGAACTATACCTAGAATACCAATCACTTTTTCCAATATCATATCCATTTATGTTCTTTATACCAATCTACCGTTCTTTTGATGCCTTCCTCAATTGAGATTTCTTGTTTCCATCCAAAATCTCTTTTTGCCTTTTCAACTGAGCAAATCCAATAAGGTTGAATGAGATCCTTCCCTTTTTCATAGTTCAATACAGGGGGTTTGGAAGAAAACTTTCCAAAAATCTGAGATAATCCAGCAAGCATCATGACAGTTGCATGAGGAACGCGAATTGGTATTACAAAAGATTTGCCAAATGCATTCTTTGTAATCTCTGCAATTTGTTTCCAGGAATAGAATTCTTCGCTTGAGACAAAATATGTTTGACCAATAGTATTCGAGCTAAAAGCAGATTCTACTATTCCTCTAGCTAAATCAATACCATGAATGAGACTTACTTTCTTTTCATCGAAACCAATGAGAGGAACCACACCTTTGGCAACAGACTGAAAAAATGTCAGAATAGCTGTATCCCTTTCGCCATATACAGCTGGTGGTCTAACAATTGTTGTTGGTAATATGGAGCTGAATTCCTTTACAACTTCTTCAGCAGCCATCTTTGATCTTCCATATGCTGTAATTGGGTAAAGTGGTGAATCCTCTGTAACAGGTTCAATGAGTGAAGGTGATGGACCTGTTACGGTTTGAGAACTCACATGGAGAAATCGTTGAAGATTTGGTGCATATTTTGAAGCTAATTCTAGGAGATTCCTTGTAGAATCTCTATTTCCACGAAGAAATTCTTCATCATTTCTAGCAGCAGTCAATCCTGCCACATGGATTATCATATCTGTTCCTTGAACAGCAGGTATCAAAGATTCAGGATTATCCAATGAAGCATTTATGATAGTTACATTCTTGTTATGCAGCCAACGCAAATCACTTGTAGGGCGTGCTATGCAGACTATATCAGCATCTGCATTTTGTAAGGTATCGACCACATGGCTTCCAATAAAGCCTGTTGCGCCTGTAACCAGTACTTTCATTGTGATTTCTCCATTGTGATCTTTGAGCCATTAGGCAAGACTATGTCATAATCGGCTGTGGATTCACCTTTGCTGATTCTGCGTAATTTGCTTTGGAGCAATGTTCTTTTTAATTGCGTTAAACGATCTGTGAAATAGATACCATTTAGATGGTCAATTTCATGCTGCATAACTCTAGCAAGAAGTCCATCTGCTTCCATTGTATGTATCTTCTCATATTCATCCATAAATGATACTTGTATTGCTTCTGGACGAATCACCAGCTCTCGTAGATTAGGCAAACTCAAACATCCCTCTTCATAATCTGTTTCTTCATCAGAATAATAAGTAATCTTTGGATTAATCATAACCATTGGTTTGATAGACTCATATCCTTCAACCGGCGAAATATCAATGATAGTAATTGATAGTGGTGATCCCACTTGATTTGCAGCAAGTCCAATACCTTCTGCATGCAACATCGTTTGTTTCATATCATCTATGAATGTACGTATATCATCATTCAATTGTTCGACAGCGTCAGCTTTGTGCTTTAAGATGGAATGATCATAGACATAAATTGGAAGAATGCTCATCTTCAGAATCCCAATTGTTGTAATGTTTGAACAAATTGCTGAGCATAATGACGATGAATTTCACCATCAAATGTATGTTTTGGATAGAAAGTCAACTTACCAAGTGAGCCAAGATCATTGTAGTCATAATCTGAATCAACGATTCTTGTTTGTTCCTCAGGCCTAAATGGATTATCCACATCTATCATTTCAAATGTACATCCTATGCTTATCTTTTCTTTTGAAAGCTTATCAATATCAATCCTTGATAAAATTGATATTGGAATCTTTGCATTAATGTGATATCCATCTGAAACTCTGTGGAATGTAATTAGGCTTTTTGTTTCCATTCCTGATATTCTCATAAAGCTCAAATATGGGGTCTCAGAGTTTGGGTTCAATTCTATTGTTTGTATAATACCATGTTTAGTTGAGTCTTTATCAACATTTTTGATAAAGCCAGGAATGTTATCGGATATATGAATGAGGATTTTGTCTTGTAGGCATGTATCACATCGTGCATGTATCAAAGTATCATCGATAATGAGTAATCCTAATTCCCAATTTGAGTTATCATATGTACTTTTCTCAATGATAATTGAAGCATCTTTAGGACCTGACCAATAGAAAGCTCCTTTTATCACATCCTCAGGAGCATCAATCACAATTGATTTGTGATAACCATATGGTATAATGAAATCCGTTGAATAGACTGGAATATCATGATAATGATGGTAATATGAAGTTTCTTCAGATCTGGTAGAAAAAACATGTGTTTTATTTCTTCTTTGTAGATTGTCACGATGAATCTCTATTGTTTGACCAGCATTTCGAGAGGTTGAAAATTGGTCACTCTCAAAGAAAACGCCTTGTCTGAATTGATATCCAGTGATATTCCAATTGAACTGTTCATTCTTGGATGTCACATGGCATCCGCCATTCTTTATGGCAATACCTACTTCGAGTGGTGACTCCACATATGCTCTGGCCTGCTTGTGAACTGGTGTAAGAGTACCATTGATATCAATGAAGAAATATACGGAACAAATTTTTGATCTCTCCTTTGGATATCGAGCTACAAATGCTACATCATTATGTGAATCAGATGAATAATCGCCGATATCCCAACTCCAAATTTTTGCCTGCTCATCACCTATAGCAGAAATCACATCAGCAATTAAATCCTGATCATAATAATCAGATAATTTCTTCTCAAATTCTTTCACACTTGAACCTGATTGTGCAAGAATACTCGAAGAGAATATGAATAGAATTGCTATATGTGTAAGAAATATCTTCATTCAAACTTTGTAATGATTGAATCGTGCAGTTCTACTGGAGATTCCTTTAAACGTGCACCAAATTGTGATACAACCCGAGATGAAGAATACGAAGCCAGATGCCCAGAACGCAAAACAGAATACCCTTGGGTAAGACCATACAAAAATCCACCGGCAAACATATCTCCAGCTCCTGTTGTATCAACAGCTGTTACTTCATATGCAGGAATCGTATGTCGTTCACCATTAACGAATAATTCAGAGCCATGCTTTCCGCGGGTCATAACTGTATGAGAAAACTCTTTAGTGAGTAATTCAAATGCTTCCTCATGATTATCTGTCTTTGTATATGCCATTGCTTCATGTTCATTACAGAAGACTAAATCTGTGAATGAAGAAATTTCTTCAACAATTTCCCGAAAGGCATTGACAACAAAAGAATCAGAATATGTAAATGCTATTTTAGTATTATGCTTCTTGGCAAGTATTACTGCTTCTTTGATTGCATCAGCACCGCCTGGTTCAGTCAATCGATATCCTTCAACATATAGCCACTCAGATCTAGAAATAGTATCCTCTACTAAGTGATCTCTATTATATGTGCTATTCACTCCTAATGAAGTCATCATAGTTCTTTCAGCATCAGGAGTAATCAATACAAGGCAAGTACCAGTTTTACAATTCTCTTTGATCTCTGCATCTAAGATTATTCCCAAGTCACGAAATTCTTGAGCATAAAACTCACCATATGGATCATCTCCTAATATGGTTTTATACGCAGCTTTACCACCAAATTGACCAATAGCTATAATAGTATTTGCAGCTGATCCTCCACTTGAACGATGCTGGGAATGATCAGATAATGTTGTAATGACTTTTGACTGATCTTCTTCTGATACTAATGACATTGAGCCTTTAGTGAGTCCTAAATCATTGAATGTATGTTCATCTATTGCAAATTCAATATCAACAAGTGCATGGCCTATGCCACAAACATGGATGTCTTTCATGGTGGATTCTATTGTTAAGAAATGGAAAGCATACTGCGGTGCAAAAATACGCATTAAGCATCTAAAATTATGACTCTTATTCATTCTTTCTTAGATTGAACCTCTTGTTTTTGTTGGTAATTACAATGAAAAATCACTATAATTGCCATGTTAGTAAAATTCTATGATCAGTGAGCAGCATATTGATCATGTATGTTTCCTGATTTCATAATTACAATCATTTCGAATAGTTCGGATACTCCATGTATCAACCTTTACCAGAAAAGATTCATTATCCTGATTTAGAAAAAGATATTCTTGCATTTTGGGAAGAGCAAAATATTTTTGAAAAATCATTGGCTGCCCGTTCAGGATCTCCAGTATTTAGCTTCTTTGAAGGACCACCAACAGTTAATGGTAATCCCGGAATCCATCATTTGATGGCAAGAACAGATAAAGACTTGGTTTGCAGATATAAAACTATGACTGGCCATTATGTGCGCAGGCAAGCCGGTTGGGATACTCATGGATTACCTGTAGAAATTGCTGTTGAAAAACAATTAGGTATGGTGAACAAGTCAGAAATTGAAGGTATGGGTATTGATAAATTCAATGCTGCATGTCGAGACTTTGTGTTCAGCAATATCGAAAGAGATATGGGTTGGGGTGACTTTACTAAGCGTATGGGATATTGGGTGGATATGGATTCTGCCTATATCACTTGTACTAATGACTATGTGGAGTCGGTATGGTGGGCTTTAAAAACATTCTTCGACAAAGGTCTTATCTATAAAGGCTATAAAGTTGTTCCACAATCCCCTACTATTGAAACACCACTAAGTTCTCATGAATTATCACTCGGATATAGAGAAGTAAAAGATCCTAGTGTATATCTAAAGATCAAAATACTTCAATCTTCGATTGCAGAAGCAATAGGTGCTCATATTTTGGTATGGACAACTACACCTTGGACACTCTTCTCAAATGTAGCATTGGCTGTGGGGGTTGATATAGACTATGTCATAGTAGAAAAAGAAACAAGTGAAGGTAATTCTGACAGATTTATTATCGCTGACTCTCTAAAATCATTGCTTGGTGAAGATCTCAACATATTATCAAGAGTGAAAGGTAGTGAGTTGATTGGCTCGGCTTATGAGCAAATCTTCTCTTATTGTTCAATTGATTCAAATGAATACCCTAATGCATTGACAATTCTACCTGGTGTTTTTGTTTCAACAGAAGATGGTACAGGAGTTGTGCATATTTCACCAGCATTTGGTGTAGATGACTTTGAATTATCAAAAACATTTAATCTTCCTGTACTCCAACCTGTAACACCAAATGGTCATTTTACAGAGATCATCACTGATTTTGCAGGAAGAGCAATTAAAACATTTAAATATGCTGACAGAGTTGAAGAAGGTGCGGACAAAGACATCATTATAGCTCTGAAACAAGCTGGAAAAATATTTAAATCATCATTTGATTATCTCCATAGTTATCCACATTGCTGGAGAACAGATAATCCAGTGATGTATTATGCTCGAAATTCTTGGTTCATTAAGTCTCCAGCATATAAACAGACTATGATTGAACTAAACAAGACAATTCGCTGGCAACCAACCGAGATTGGAACAGGTAGATTTGGCAATTGGCTTGAGGAGGTAAAAGATTGGTCTTTAAGTCGTGATAGATATTGGGGAACACCTTTGCCAATCTGGATCAGCGAAGACAAGGAAGATATGTTTGCAGTTGGTTCAGTTGATGAGCTATTGACAGGTGAATATGAATTGTCTGATGATATTTATATACCAGTATCAGAAGCCCCCCTTCCATTGGATTTGCATAGGCCATTTGTTGATAAAGTCATATTCAGAAAAAATGGAAAACTCTATCGCCGAACATCTGAGGTTATTGATGTATGGTTTGATTCAGGATGTGTTCCATTTGCTCAGTTTCATTATCCATTTGAAAACAAGGAATTATTCGAAAGTCAATTCCCTGCTGATTTCATTTCTGAAGGAATAGATCAAACTAGAGGATGGTTCTATACCTTACATAATATCGCATCTGCATTATTTGAAAAGCCTGCCTTTAAAAATATCATTGTCAATGAATTGGTTTTGGATAAAAATGGCCTTAAGATGTCCAAAAGCAGAGGCAATACAGTGGATCCATTCCTTATGATGGATACATATGGAGCTGATGCTGTGAGGTGGTATTTTATGGTTAATAATCCACCTTGGAGACCTACATTATTCAATGAGTCAGACATAGCAAAAACTGTCATTGCAGATTTTTTCAGAACTCTTACAAATACATATTCTTTTTACTGTCTATATGCGAATATTGATGGAATAGACGGTAATGAAGATTTCGTAGAATTGGGTGATCGTCCTGAAATTGATCGTTGGATTATTTCTAAAACACATTCAACCTTGAAACAATATCATCAATACATGGAATCTTATGATGTGTTCAGAGCATGTCGTTTGGTTCAAGAATTTATGATTAATGATGTTTCGAATTGGTATGTGAGAAGAAATCGTAGACGATTTTGGAAAGGTGAAAAGGATAGTGATAAAATATCAGCTTATCAAACATTGAGTACTGTACTCATTGATATTTTATCTATGATGGCACCGGCAGCACCATTTTTACCAGAAGTATTATATCGTAGACTTCGTACAGAAAAACAAGAACCATCAATTCATATGAAAATGATTGAGTTGGGTGATGATTCTAAAATCGATATAGATTTGGAAAGAAGAATGTCTCTTGCCCAGACAATAGTTTTCCTTGCGAGATCATTACGAGAGAAGTCCAAAATTAAGACAAGGCAGCCACTAAGGAGAATATTAATTCCAGTTATCTCTCCACAACAAAGACGTGATATACAAGCGGTTGAAAATATCATCAAAGAAGAACTTAATATCAAGTCAGTTGAGTATGTAAATGAAGAAGCTGGCATTGTACAACGCAGTGTTAAAGCCAATTTTAAAGCATTAGGTAAGAGATTTGGGAAACAAACACAGAAAATAGCTAATGCGATTTCAGGTATGGATGAACATCAGATTCGATCATTCTTACTTGAACAATCATACACTTTCAATATCGATGATGATTCAGTTTTGATTACATTAGAAGATGTTGATGTTATGACTAATGATATGGAAGGTTGGCTTGTAGCAAATGAAGGTTCTCTCACAGTTGCACTTGATACCGAAATTGATTCTGATCTAAAGCAAGAAGGCTTAGCTAGAGAATTTGTAAATCGTATTCAAAACCTTCGAAAGAATATTGGCTTACAAGTTACAGATCGCATCAATGTAAAATTTTCAGCAAACAAAGAAATTTCTGATGCGATTATCAAATTATCTGATTATGTTTGTAGTGAAATTTTGTGTGTGACATGTAAATGCGTTGATAATATTACTAATAACGCCCTTACATTTGAAATTGATCAAGAGATTGTTTCTGTGTCTATCACAAAAGTTGATTGATAACAGAAAAAATGAATGCATCCCGCATTTAGTTTTGTTTTGTTTTATTACTTAAGGTGTATGCTGTATGGCCTCAACAAAGAAACCCGCAGCAAAGAAAGCAGCGGTTAAACCCGCAGCTAAAAAAGCAGCTGCGAAACCTGCAGCAAAGAAAGCAGCGGCTAAACCCGCAGTGAAAAAAGCAGCGGCTAAACCCGCAGCAAAGAAAGTTGCAGCTAAACCTGCAGCAAAGAAAGTTGCAGCTAAACCCGTAGCGAAAGCAGCGGCAAAACCTGCAGCAAAGAAAGTTGCAGCAAAGCCTGTAGCGAAAGCAGCGGCAAAACCTGCAGCAAAGAAAGTTGCAGCAAAACCCGTAGCGAAAGCAGCGGCAAAACCTGCAGCAAA
>JACCDW011268835.1_pt1 | contig 14808 bp, 39 predicted proteins | sample 7449781 | NCBI WGS metagenome assembly JACCDW01 (sample SAMN15323449, study PRJNA562643) | freshwater metagenome | isolation source: river surface water | place: USA:Blue River Watershed | collected 2017-08-18
GGGGAGAGAGAGCGTGGTATTGGTGTTGGGGGTTGACGAAGATAGGGAAAGGGCATATGTGAAATGAGGGACACTGCGCAGACCGCTAGCATAAGTGATGATACCGATAGGTATAAGAAAAGTGTTCCTATTGTTTTTAATTCTTTCATTACTCTACTATTTTAGCTTCGGGGATATGTCTACAAAAGAAAATGAAATCTCCATTTCTAAGTGATATATCACACATCCAAAACTCTTTTACTAACTTAGCATCTTTAACTTGCTCCGCTCTAACCTTTCGATAAACCCAATAGAGTTCATCCTTATATGATATTACTTCTTTAGCGGATATCATAAACTATTGTATATTCCAATTGCTCCAACAATCAACCAAAAAGTATTCAATAAGATGTATGGTCGGTTGTTTCGCTCCCATGCACAATAAGTTAACACAACCGCATCGATTGTATTAATAATCCACATAGTTAATAGGGGAGTTTCTTTTCCCATAACTGCTAGCATTGCGAATGAAAAGATTCTCATCACAACACCGATGCCCTCCAATAGTTCTAAAACTTTTTCCGACTTAATTAATTTCATTATCGTATTCTTTTTCCGTTTTTATAAACCCATAATTCATCCACTCCATCTTTGGTGACAATGAATGAAATGATTTCATCTCCTTTGAAAATTCTTCGTATCCAATTCCAAATTCTCTTCATAATTTTAATTTAAACATATAGTTCCGAATCTATCTTCGAATGATGGTGGAGCGAAAAACTTATCAATCTCTTCTTTTACTACATCCATTGCTCTATCGTTATCTTCCCACTCATAATCCTTTAACCTTTCGATTGCATAAATCTGAACCATTGTTATGATTTCGGATATAGGTAATTGAAGTTTTGCTAAGAAAGGGATTAACTCTTCGTTTACTTCATTATTAAGTTGTTCGGATGTTATCTTCATACCAATAAATATTATTTTATCCAATCACCATACGCCCACTCATATGATTCAACGATGGGATGCCCTTCATCAATATATTTTTGAGCAGTTTCTTCAACCTCTACTCTCAATCCATACGCGGAAGCCTCTACTAAAAGTAATTCAATTTGTTGTAAATCTCCAATTGTTAATTCGTTCATAATAATTTATTAGTTTTCATAAGATTTAACCGATGGTAACCCACTATATTCACAATGTAGTTCTTCTCTTTTCTTTTTCAACTCCTCTTTTACATCTTCCGGAAAATAGATTCCATCACTTTCCATATCAGCGATTGTTCTATTCATAGCTTTGTAGATTAATTCTTTTTGTTTCGGTGATAACTTCTTATTAGATTCTTCATCGAATAATCTACCTACAAAATTAACTAATCCAGCACGAGGGCCTCTTTCTTTAGTATGAGTATAACCATCACGTTCCATAATAGAAAACTCTCTATATGTTGCAATTCCAAATACAATAAATAAAGTAACTACGATTGATGTTAATAAAACTAATTCCATTATTTTTTTGTTTTAGAGTTTATGTAATTTAATAATCCTAAGATAGTTGGTGGCCATAATCCAATGAAGATTGCCTTATTCACATCTCCATCTACAATGTAGTGATATTCACTAACGAAAATTACAACTATTGTAATAACCAAAATCAGAATCTCTGATGTTTTAAAATTTTTCATTTTATTTTGAATTTATATTATTTAAAAAGGTAATGGTGCTAAATTATAAGTGATAAATGAATCTATATATTTTATAAGTTTCTCCGGAGTTTTCATATCTTCTTTATCAATCCAACCCTTACCTCTCTTTCCGTTTGAAGATATATGTGTAGAAATTTCACAACCCTTATTAAAAGAAGAGGGGTCGTGTGAAAATAGGCGAGAAAGTTTAACCCGAAAGGTATTAAGTTCATACTCAACCATTATAACATATTCATCTTTCTCTTCCTCTACATATAGAATAGTAAATGTATTATCATACATATATTTAGAAAGTAACTTAGAATAATTGGTTATGGTAAGCCGTTTAACTTTACCATCATCAATAATTCGTTGGATATCATATAAGAAATCTTGCCATCCATCCGGATTCGTATTTCCATATTTTTGATATAAAGCATTCATATCATATCCTAATGCCCTAAGTTGTTCCTCTATATCTCTCATAATTCAAAGATAGTAAAAAATTTTGATTATTCCAAATTTATTTTAGTCTATTAAGGCCGCAATGTACACACCGAATATATCTTTGTTTTCAATCGCATTCTTTGTTATTCGGATATGCTTGTTGCCATAATGCAATTTATATGTATCCCCACCACCTTCTAAAATCCTATGCAATCTTAAATCTCTCTTTTGTACACCCTCCATATCATTTAGATAGATATAGTAATCATAACGATGTGGGATAATCTTCCCAAAAACATAATCTTCGTTAATCGGATGCCCGTATATCTTATCTAAGTTCTCAATCATTAACATATCATCTCTGATTTTGGTCCTAAAACTCTGTCCATAAAATTTTTGATAGGTTATATTATTGTCTTTTCCATTAACCAAATACACTTATCCACAAACTGCCAATGTACCCGAATAAAATCCACCCCAATAGATTGTTTCCATACCGTCTTCCCATCGGAGAAATCCATAATCTCTAACGTATATAAATCTAAAGGCAATGATTTTGCTTTCTTATACAAAAAGATGACCGCCTTTTTTCTTCCTCGTGGTTTCTCCCATACCCATACATACTTATCACCGGTTTGGTCGACATCCACCATATCCCATTCCTTAAATGTACACCCTACTCCCAACGTATTGTTTACAATGTTTAACATACTTCTTTGATTAAATCGGTTAAGGATTCTAAAAAGGTAGCCGAAGAGGAAATGGATTCTTTACCATAGAATCTTCTCTCACCTTTCCACATCCATTCGATATCATCTCCCCGCATCGGTATAAGATATAATTTCTCTTCTATCTTATGGTAAGTAGGGCCACCCATATCTGAGGACACTAAAGCAGATTTAGATAAGAGGAACTCATAGTGAAAGGATATCGGATGTATGAAGGATGACATTATACACCAATCATCTACTATACTACCTACTACCTTAGAGGGATTCTGAATTACTAACATATAAGGGAGTACTAAGAGTTAGAGAATTGGTGATTTACCGCAAACTTTCTTTCCAACTCATCCTGCTTCTGTTTCAACATTCGTTCTCTTCGATTCAAATATTCCTGCAACTTAGCATTCTCTAACCTTTCTAAGAACTCTCTATTCTCAAACTTAGAGTAATCATATAGAGAACCGATACGGAACTTCTCACTCCACTTATTAAAACGATTCATCTCCATTTGCTTTTCTTTCTTATTCATCATAACCATTTTTTGTTTAAACTCTACTACGTTGAACTACATATATTAAATTAACTACAAATTCGTTCATATCTCGGATTTGAGACGATGTCACCCAATGTTCTTCACTACTCTTAGAGGTATCCATCTTAAAACACCACTCACCCTTTCCCAACTCATACACCCCATCTCTCCATAACTTTACTAAGTTACGATTAGTGAATCCATCTATGTCCTCTAACAACTCAAAAAGATACCCATCCTTATCCGCTCTTACATCACTTACCCTAAACCCAAACTTACTAATATTACCACCCCATCCCATATCGAGAATCTTATCTATTGCCCCTATCGTTAATCTTCTTTTTTTCATAACTCAAATATAATAAAAAAATTCGAATATTCCAAACTATACCATTCTTAATACGGATTCAAATATAGTTAACGCATTGTTGGGAGTGAACCAATCGGCAGTTACCCTTCCCCCATCCGTAACCTTATACGTCCATATAGATTTTTTAGTTTCCCCATCCCATTCCTTTATCCCCTCTCTATGGAGAATAATCGGTTTCAATCCCTTATCACCACAATCAAACCAAAATGAGTATGAGAAATCCAATTCATCTACATCGATTAGAGACCATAGACCTATCGTAGTACCTATAACTGATTTATAATTTTCGATTCTTAGCTTCATATCATTTTGTTTTTACCAGGGATGTCGTTCTATTACGTTCTTTAATCCCCTAATCATATTATCTTTATCCGAAATCCAATCCGATGTCACCCAAATTACCGTCGGTTGACCATTCCATATCATATTATACTTCCATTCTTTCGCTTCAAACTCCCATTCACCATGTCTATGTAAGCCGATAACTGCTGAGAAACCCGATATTCTATTGATGCAAATGAAATCGTAGAAGTTAGATGATTCACTTACCTCTCTTATATAGTACATCAAATCGTCTATTGGAGTACCCAAACTTAATCGTTCGTAGTTTTGTATTGTTAAAAATCCCATATAGGTGAATTTTTTTTAGTAAAATTTTTACCTTTGGAGGTAAAATATATATTTTTCTTCGTAGGGTGAAAAGCCATCCCAAATATACGAGAACACCCCTGCCCCCCTCTCCGAAAAAAAAACTTTCTCAGTTACACTAAACCTAACTCCTCGCACCCCAAAGGCGGATTTGCTCCATAGCTCTATTCTCTGGTAGTGGTGGGATATAAGAAGAGGAAACTCCCAACTTCTCAGCCCATTGGTTAAACTCTAACTGATGTGTAGGTATAACACTCTTACTTACTACTGCTCCATTGGGCAATATATGTGGTGTCTCATATACTACTTCTTTATACTCTCTTACTTCTATACTCATACTATATAGTTTTACTTGTTACTAAATTATTTTTAGTGTCCGCTTAGCGAACAACCTCCTCTTCCATATACACCTTACGGCTAACCAACTCCCACTTAGCCTTCTCATACATCTCATCCGAAATCAACATCTTCTCAAAGAAGATATCCATATTCAACTCATGAGGGTCAATACCCAAATGGAGAGCTCTACTCTCAACGAAGTTGCAATACTCATACACACTCATACCTCTTACATCAATTAAATCGTTCATATCTCTTATCTCTTAGTACATTGTAAAGGTAAGTAAAAAGTTTGATTTATCCAAGCCTTATAGTGAAAAAGTTTTGAAAAAACCAAAAATAATTTCCATTAGTGTCGGTTGGACCGGGTTAATGGCCTCCACATAGTACTTAATTGCTCTACTCATAGTGTTTAGTGTTTAAGGGTTATTTACTATCTTTACCAGTCCATTTGAAACCATACTTCTTATTCATATACTTTACCCACTCCATGTCTGTCTTAGCTTTCATCCATTCAGGGTGTTGACCGGCAAAGAAGATTGAATCGTTTCCTGCGGTAATAATAGGTTGCTTCTCTTTTGATACTTTTGTACTCATAATAGGTTATTTATTTTTTGGGGTTTCTAAAATTGTTTTAACGAAAGCGTAACCAACTATACACACTAAGGTGAAAAGGGCTACTAATAGGGTTTCTCCGATTGTTATTGTCTCATTCATAGTATCTCTCATTTGATTACATAGTAAAGATAGGGCAAAAGGTTAGACCAACCAAGCATTTAGTTAAAAATCTTTGGAAAAACCAAAAGTTCTCGATTGAGAATCAATAAGTTATAAGTGATTGGGAATCAACGATTTACTTTGCCCTTAATTGCCTTCCAACAAGGGGATGTATATAGGGCCTCCGCTGCATAGGCCTCCACCTCTAATGGGTTCTCTCTATATGAACCCTTCCATTTTTTGTACTTAGAACGACAAGGTTGGTTCTGATGAGTCCATTCGTGTATAATAGTAGATACTAACTCTCTGACATCTTCTATGTTCTTATAGTATATAGTAATTTCGTTCTCTATATCATCGTAATCACCACAAAGTTTAGAATCTCCGTTGTAAGATGATAGATTCCATATAGGATGGTAGGCTTTTCGGTTGTTTATACCTAAATTGTTCTTGCACCAGGTGATTACCATAGCAGAAATTCTTTTCATTTCCGCTCTTCCCAATGGTTGGGTTGGTGTTTTTAGGTATATTCTTGCCATATTTAGAGTTTATCGGTGTAAAGATACGAAAAATTGTTGAAAAAACCAAAAATACCTCATCAACCCCTATAAATAGAGTATATAACAGAAAAAAGTGGGAGTCTCCACCCCCACTTTGAGTATAAGTTAGATTATTTTATTGTAATAAAAGAGTAAAAGAGAGAATAGAACTTCATTTGGAGATATAATCTAACACTCAACCCTTAAAGTAACCTTTATTATTACTTAACGTTCGCAGTTGTGTCAGCAGTAGGTGCTGCATTTGTAGAATCTGCCACTACTGCCGTAGTATCAGATGAAACTGCCGTTGAATCAGATGTGTTCTCAGTCTTAGCGTTACCACACGCTGTCATTGTAGCTACTAATGCTACGATTGCAAATACTTTTTTCATTTTTTAGTTGTTTGTTTTATATAAATATACTTAATAGATACTAATTTTGTTAAAAATAGGGGGAAAGTCTGACAACTACCCCCTATTTGTTGGGATTAACCCAATAATTCTGCTCTTACTGCCTTAGCCTTCTTCAAAGAACTAGCGTACTGAGATAATACTTCACCATTGTAACCAACTCTCACTCTGTAATTGATTGTACCAGATGGAGTAGTGATTTTCTGAATGTTAGGAGACACTGTCTCATACATTGTAACTTTAGCTTTCTTAGCCATGTTGTTTGTGTTAGTTTGATTTAAGCCTACTAACGGAGGTTTTATTAAAGTTTAGAGGTCTTATCTAAGGGAGCCTCTATTCTTCCCCTTTATTTACTTAGTAAAGATACGATAAAATTTTCATTTCACCAAGTCTTTCACAATATTTTTTTTATAACCAATTCTCTACTCCTTTCGGCTCGTTTCTCTCCTCTTCCCTTCTCATAAAGTAACTCACCTTTTCCATTGCCATCTCGGCCTCCTCATGCCATCTAACCCCCTCCACTATGTTACCAATCTCATAGGCTTTGATTCCCATCAATAGGAACTCATAATACTTGCTATTCCAATACTCAATCTTCGGTCTGTAACCCTCTGGGTATCTTTCGTTGTTTCTCATATCTCTTATCTCTTAGTACATAGTAAAGATAAGGAAAAGTTTCGGAAATTCCAAGCATTTCCTAAACTATTTTACCAACACATCATATTCCCAGCCTTATCCCAACTACGGGCTTCACTAGGGGTAGCCTTATGGAGGGTATTATAATCTACCTCCAACTTAGAGTTACCGAACTGGCGTTTAAGTTCCGATTTGAACTCCGTTAGGTTCTTAGCCCAAATATCATTGAAACCTCCACCAATCCAATTGAATTGATAACGATACTGACCGGCTGAGTTCTTTAACAAACTCTCTCTTTTAACTGATGCTCTCATATTAAACTAATTTTAATGCTTTCTCAATGTTAGATTCTGAATAACCATACCCTTTAGCTTTCGAAATTGCGTTTTCCAAATTAAGGGGACCGAACACATACTCACCAGCAATCAATCCTTTCAAACACTTAACTGCTGAAGGCCAACTTCCATGTGGAGCGGCGTTGTTACAATGAACATACTTAGCCCAACTCTCCAACTTAGTACCATTATCGGTTACTCCACCCTCACCATACTCATAGATTTCTTCCCATCCGTTGTATTTACCACCGGAAAGAGAATTAACAAACCCAGCAATGGTTTTCCACTCATTACTTCCTAAATCCAAATCTGAACCATCTCCGTTACACACATAAACCGAAACGGAGTTACCATTAGCGAAGGTCTCAGATGAACCCCATACCAATAGTGAAGGGAACTTCTTCTTAACAAAGGCCTTACTCATAGAAGCAACCTCTTTACGGCCGATAGAAATGTAGGGTTTCTCTAAAGGTTCACCCCAATAGTTAGTAGTTCTTAAACAAGTGGCAGGAACTTCAAACTCCATACCCAAATAACTGAATTTCATTTTGTTCTTACTCATATCTTTTACGTTTTATGTTTATCTCTTATTACTTAGTAAAGGTAGGGAATAGACTTGGAATATCCAAGCATTTTTCCAATTATTTTTCGATTATCTACTAAAAAGATTAGATATATCGTTAGGGCGGTAACCACAATCCAACACATCGTTTAGAGTGGCGATAGACTCATAAGTTAAACTAGTCCAATAGTTTTTGTTGGATAACTCATTCATAAGGTAACCACCACTATTAGGGTAGTTAACACAATACTTCTCTATCTTACTGATTGTTTCAGTACTCATTCTCTCAATTAGGGTTTCTTTTATCATATCTCTTAATCTTATATAGTAAAGGTAGGTAATAGGCCTGAATTATCCAAGCACTTAGTGAATTATTTTCACTTTTCCTACAAAATTCTTGCTTGATTATCAATGAGTTATAAGGGAGTGCTGTGTAACACCGTCTGAGCTATGTAACACAGTCTAACACCGTCTACCTAGCATTGTACTATTTGGGGAATCTTCTGTTATATAATTTACATTATGTTAAGTAGGTTGTACTATTCCGATAAAAGTGCAACTACCTCAGTCTCAACGAGTTATGTAAAGGTGTTCTTCTCTCTACTCCCGCCCTGCCACCCTATAAAGGTAAGAAAAAATATCCACATTTCCAAGCAAAACCCGAACTTTATTTTCACTATTTTGGAAAAAAACTTTGGATATTGCTTGGATTTCTCATCGAGACTCACTACCTTTACTATGTAATAATGATAAAAGATATGAAAAAGAACCCATTGCCTAAGCATCGCAAGTTACTAATGGAGTCGTTTGAACTCCTGTTCAGCGGTAAGAAGACCGAATCTAAGAAGGTTTTAAAGAAAGCCAAAGTAGAGATTGAGAAATTTTATTCAAAGTAAACCTTAAAATATAAACGATATGGAATTTAAATTAGACAAAACCGGAATAGAGTTCATTAAGTATTCTAACTTCCGTATAGAGAACACACCAACCGAAAAGTTTCCTACACTTTGCACTATCACTAAGGGCCCATCTTATGGCAAGGAGTTATTCGGAAAGAAGTTTATCACCTTAGAGAAAGCCATTGGTGCAGTTTCCGTTATGGCCGGCGAGAAGTTAATCAACAAAGGAGCTAAGGCCGCCAAAGAGGAGATGGAGGAGTTAGGATTATTAATTGAAGAATAATTTTATGAAGTACGACCCACAAAACGAACTCACCGATGCTCAGATGAATGCATTGGGAGAAAAAGATTTCTTTGAGTATTTGGATTCTAAAGCCGCATATCTAAAGCAATTTACAATGCCGTTGGGAGAGTATCACACAAAACAATTTCTCGCACAAACTAAAGGCTCTGAATTATCTACAAAGGATTTAAAAAGAGCAAAAGAAATTGGTAGAGTTGGTGATGAAGCTCGCTCAGAGAACATCAGAATGGCTACAGAAAAATTAAATTTGAAACCCGTCGACTTAGGTGTCAAAGTAAAAAAGAGAGGTGGTGGTTGGGTAGATTAGCGATTCACATTTGTTACATATTCTGTTACATATGTTAACCGAATTTTATTCTGCTCAGCCCGTAGTGTAACCGAATATTTTTCTGCTTACATCGGTATATCTCAGTATAATTTTCTGAATCTGCGTGTGTAAAAAAAATTTGGAAAAACGGACGAGTATGTATATACCACATCCTACCACTTTCTCCCACTTTTTCACCTCACTAATAAGAATAAGTTTTTCACATTAAAGGGTATAACTCTGAATATTACACGCTTACCTCCCCTTACTACACCCCATAGTGAAAGATTAACATCTACCCCTCATTGGCATTCGATTCTACCCCCTATATCTTCCATTTGCCACACTATCTCTTCCCTTATAAACTACCTATCCATATACCTAAAAGAAGGCTTAAAATGGATATAAAAATAAAGGTTTCTAATCCTCTATCTCTTTTAAATTTACTGCTCATAATCGATTTTTTGTATTTGAATTCGTTGGGCCTCTTCCTCTCTTATACCCATATCCCAGCTATCACCTACTCTTATAATCATTGGGTCTCCCCCTCTCTTAATCTCTATTATCTCACCTACTAACATACCGAACTCTAATAACCTTAGATTAAGACACGGAGTGCAACTATGGGTACATCCTATTCCCTCATTCAATCCTATTACCTTATACCTTATCTTATGTACTCCCTTATTTAGGCTTATACTATCTATCACCTATACTCAGTTTATGTATTCTTCTTATTAGGTTATTCTTATCTCTTAACTCTAATGAATGTATTGTATCATATCCCCATTCAGTTCTTATTATACCACTATGTGTATTCTTTATATGGTAACTCTTCATATCCCAGCTATCTCTTTCAGATGTACTTACTCTATCCCTATATAGTATTACTTCATAATAGTAGGTATCATCACTATCCATTACATCTGTTACTTCCCAACCATAGTTATCTCTTCCTTCTATTAGTACTCTACCTATATACTCTATACTTACACCTCTATAATGTAATGTACTATTATCTACTCCTACTATATTAAGTCTTTTTACTGAATTATTTTTAGCTTCCGCCATCTTTTTGAGTTTGCTTATCTCATCCCATATGTCATCACTCTCCTTATGTGGATACCAATCGTAGTACTCATCCCTATCCATTTACCTTTTTTCTTAACATTTCTACCTCTCTCTTCAATCTTACAATCTCTTCCTCTAAGCGGTTACACTTACTCAAAACGGCATCTAATCCATTTATCTTCTCCATTTGTCCTTTAAGAGATACTCCACCAACTTCAATATCCCCATCTATCCTTACACTACCATAACTTTCTTGCGGCGAGGAAGCATCTCCACTCCTATCCCTAATCCATAGTGATGAAGCGGTTAGAGGGCCGTTGAACAAACCCCTACTACTCGTTATTGGACCGCGGAGATAAACCCATTGGGAAGATTGTACTGTTAGGTTTCCCGTCAATGTCCAATCCCCTACACTGTCCAAACTCCCAACTTTGAAAAGGCGGCTATTGACACTCGCTTCCTCTAATTGTGGAATCGAATACTCCATACCCCACTCATCGGTTATCTTACCCGTTTCATCGTCCCTCCAAAGCTCTATTTTTCTTTTCATATCTATCTATTTTCCGCTTTCGGTTAAACACTTCCAACACAATCCATCTCTACCTATAATACTATTACACTTTGGACATACATCACCCTCTCTAAGCCATTCATTTGTTGGTGAAGTGGTAATCATAACATCATCATTTAGTTTAGTGAAGGCTGCTATCAAAAAAGACTTATCTCCAAAATTTTTTTCGGGCCGAAGGACTAAGGGAGAACGATATACCCCCAACCCCCGCCCCGCGTTTCGGCTAATGTTGTTAGTTATCATATACCCTATTTCTTTCTATGCTTAATGAACATCCTTTTCTCATATTACATTTTTTTTGATAAATCGTTTAAAACTATATGTTCGTTTCCCTACCATAACTGCATCATCTAAGAATAGTGCATAAGGGTCATTATCTATATACCTCTCCAACTCCGTTCCCTTTACCCTATCTTTTCTACCAAAAATCAAATTTCCACTCATACATAATAGGGAGTAACCTTTCGTTTCCGCTAAATCAATCATAGATTTAAAACTACTACTGAATATACTACCATCGTAGATGTGCTCCTTTGTTGGCTCAATGAATGGATTGAATTCTATAATCACTATCGTAGGGATATACTTTGTAAGAGTATTCCAAATATGATAATCGTTTCCATCCACATCTATACTCAACACATCAAACCTTTCATCAAAATGAGTTTCGGATAATATACTATCAATAGAATTTTTACCCTCCAACTCTATCACTCTATTCAACACCCTTCCCAACTTCACACCGGAAAGTTTGTCCGAATCCTTTTCTATGTATATCCCATCCCACCCATAGTTTTCAACCAAATTGTAAGTATTCGAATTTACCACTCCACTCATACCGAACTCACAACATTGTTTGTTGGTAAGCATTAACTCTTTGATTAGATGTTGTAATATACCATCTTCGCCAAATTGAGAATAAACACTATATCCAAACTCTATCATATCAAATTTGTTTTCTGCAAATCTTCATGATAAATGAATATAAGGGCACTCTTCCTAACTCCACTCTCAATCTTTGTTATTTCGTGCATCCTATTTGATTTAAAATAATAGGGAACTCCTCCTACTTTTGATAACACTTCATCGGGCTCATATAAGATATACTCGCCTCCTTTGTAATCTTCATTAAGAGGAACTCCAACTACATATGCTCTATTTTTACTATGAATGTTTATTGCATCGATATGCTTTGAGAAATAATCCCCCACATTGAATGTATGCAATATCAACTCATAGTTATAATTCTTTAACTTTTCTCCACTCTTATTCTCAAACCACTTCAATAGTTTCTCTACATAGTATGAATCGGATAAGGTTCTGAACTTATACTTTCTATCATCCATTTCTCTAACGAACTCTTCCCCTTCATAATTACATAGAAAGTCTAGCTCTTCGGTTGAAAATAGTTTAGCTCCTTCACTCTTACCTCTTATCCAATTCATAAGTTATCTATCGTTTCCAAGTCCAACCTTTCTTCTTTCCTCTTAATAATAAGTAAGTACACCCTATTACGAATGTTGATAACACCCACACCGGTGAATCTATTGCAAATCCTACTGAACAAATTGCAACTACTGCTATAAAACTTAATCCTTGTTCCATATATTATTGTCTATTATGTTTTCTAATCTATTGCTATTTTACATTTAATCCCATCTTCACTTTCGAATACCCATTGAGTATAAACGTATTCACCCTCATCCATTCCATTCTCTACACTACCATTAATAACTTCCTCATTGAGGAATCTAAATCCTCTAAATCCTCCTGTTTTCGGGTTGTCTATAAAAAACTGCCCTTTCATATTAGGAAATGCTTCTGGATGAATATTGCCATCTGGTAACAAACACTCCAAATGCCATGCTTCGCTAAAGAATTCATTTAATTCTTTGTTCCAACTGAATTGACTGATGTGATATCTATATTCCATATTATTTGATAAATGTTTTATTATATGTCATTTCAAATACATCCGGCTTACACGGATAAAATTCTCCTTTCACTCCTTTGATTATCCAATCGTTTCTATCTAACATATACGATGTCCCTTCCAATGTTTTAATAAAGTAGCCAACTGGTCCTCCTTCATCGCCCCATCGATTTTCTGATATTAAACTATCACCTATAAAATTCTTAACCTCATCGGTCATATATCCTTTGTATTGGATTGCCTCTATTACTACGGGCTTCTTTGTGTATTTTTCTACCATATTATTTTCCTATTGCTTTCAAAACTAATTTTGTCAATCTATTCCAACGCCACTCTTTTTGTTTTTCTTCTATTGTCATTGGATATGGCTCTTCCTTTGTGTTATCATGCACATTAGTATCACCATATGAACTCCACATCGCTTGAATATAAATTTGGTGTAAGTGTGGTGGAATATCTTTGAACTCACCAACTATTGTAATTGGTAACTTCGTTCCACTACCTGCTATTGTAATTGAGGAATTCATTTGGGCTTTCGTACTACCCTGCATTGTTAAACTTCCGCTATCTTTATCTAATGTTATGCTCATATTAAATTGTATTCATACAAATTATAAGTTTTTCCGGCATATCAATCTCATCCTTAGTTACCCAAAGTGTTTTTGATTTGTATTCCATTATATAATGTCCACTATCGGTTTGCCTTCTATGTAATAAGATTGTCTCTGGATGATTCAACTTATCGGAATCCAAAGTAAATTCATAACACTTATCCCATTCTTTAACACCCATCACTTTTAATCTCTCATCATAATCCATACCGATTAGCTTATGAACATTTTTAATTTTCAATTTAGATTCACTTGATTCAAATAAATCTTTATATTGTTTCATCCATTCATCCAATACCATACGAGCCTGCTGCTCCGCTACATCTTTTATTTGTTGAGCAACATTTGAATTTGGTTGTGCTATATTTACATTTTGTACCGCTTGCGTGGTTATACCTTTGGTTATACCTTGTATCGTTTGTAACCTTTGTGAAAGTGTCATTGGTGGTGGTATTGGTAATTGTGGCATATATTAATTCGGGATTATTTCGTTTACTTTAACTATATTAATTAATCTTACTTATCAATTCTAATAGTACATATGATAATTTATAACCTACAAATGCTCCTATTGCAGATGGGAATGGAAATATTATCAGTTTCCCAAAATCAGTTACATACTTAGGTCGGTTTACAATTCTACCCATAAAGGTGTAGTATGTAATATATCCTAATAGTACTGCTAAATCAGTACGAGTTGCAATGAACACTACAAGAGTTGCGCCTAAGAATCCAAAAATGAAATTATCCCTAGTACCTTCCCAAACTTCTTTAGGAGATGCATCTTTCCATTCTTTGATTATTTTATTTAGTTTAGCTCTTTGCTTACCCATTTAGAAAATTTTTTAATTTTTCCATGTCATTTGTGGTTATAATGGAATCTCCACTATATCATTATCATCAATCTCAAACTCTTCAGTTCCTACTTTAACTGATATACTCCAAACCGAACCTGGTTCAAAATCATAATCACAATCACTTATCTCGCTATCCCAATACAAATCGTATAAATCCAATTCATCTTCCTCCTCTTCAGTTAGTCCCGTCTCCCACTCTACTCTATTAAATGATATATCACCATCACTCATTTCATTGCACATCAAATCATAGAAATGGCATGAACTCATATTACTAAGCAATCCTTCGCACTCTTCGATTGATTCGATTAAATCCTCTAAAGTCATAC
>JACCDW011341384.1_pt1 | contig 14808 bp, 12 predicted proteins | sample 7449781 | NCBI WGS metagenome assembly JACCDW01 (sample SAMN15323449, study PRJNA562643) | freshwater metagenome | isolation source: river surface water | place: USA:Blue River Watershed | collected 2017-08-18
AAATGTAGGAGATGCGGCAACACCAACAGTAGAATCCGGAACAAAACCATTACAAGATGTAGCAGAAAGTATTGCAAGTCCGGTATCACAGGAATTAAAAACCGAAGCAACGGATTATTCCGATAAGATAAAAAATTCGGGTACAGATGCCATGGGTAGTATTGCATCAGCCGGAGAATCCGTTATTAAAGGTGCAGAATTAGCAGGGGCTGCTGGTGGTGGAGGAGCATTGGCAGCAGCGGGTCCATATGTTGCAGCGGCAGCAGGTATTTATATGTTAGGACAAGCCGTAATTGATGCTACAAGATATTTTGATAGTTTAGAAGATGCAACCGATACATTGGCAAGGTCCATGTATGGTGCATCGCAATTAGGTTATGAAGAAGATGTAGCAAGAGAAGCAATTGGAGATTTTTCAAATCCAATTGGGCAATTTGGTGGTGAAGATGTGAGGGATGAGGTAATGAATACTAAAGAATATAGACAACTTGTATTTGATTTTAGTGTAGGACAAGCGGTAAAACAAAGACAAGAACTTGCTCAAGACTATTTTAATTTTGAAAAGCAAAATTATATGGATTTGGTTGGTTATCAACAATCATTAACCACCGATGCAATAGATTATGAAATTGGATTACAAAGAGATGCTATAAATTTTAGATTCCAACAAGAATCTGCCAATTTGGATGCGGAATTAGAAAAAAGAAAAACATTAGCAGGAAGTGCAATGAAGTTTATAGGAAACTACGCAAAAGTTTCAGAGAGAGCATTAAATGCAATTGGTTCATCTACCAAAGCAATAATGGATGGGATGAAACAGTTTGGTGCTATTTTAGGAGGAACTACAAAACAACAATTTAGTTTAATAGAAAATGCACAGGGTTTATCTTATTCATATGGGGCATCCGCTGACCAAGTTTTAAATATATCACATATGTTTAAACTATTGGGAAATACAACGGAAAATGCAGGTATGAGGTTGGTTGAAGGTATTAAAGGATTCGTTGGACCAACGGGAAATGTACAAGCAGTATTTAATGAAATCGTTGAAGCTAGTGCGGATATATATAGATTGATGTCAGCAACTCCTAATGAAATTGCAAAACAAACAGTTGCATTACAAAAGGCGGGTGTTAAGTTATCATCTATGTTAAAGGCATCCGATACTATGGTATTAAACTATAAAGATAGTATCAAAGCAGAGATGTCTTTGGGTGCAATGATTGGTAGAAATGTTTCATTCAATGAAGCAAGAGCAAGATTAATGTCTGGAGATATGGTAGGTGCGGCAAATGCAATAAGACAATCTTTGGGAGGAATTGATGTTAATCAATTAAATCCATTTGCTAAACAAGAACTTACAAAAGCAACTGGCTTACAATTGGATCAAATAATACAATTACAACAAACAGGAAAAATAGAAACGGAAGGGGATAAACAACTAAAGCAAGCAAAATTAACAGGCAAAGCAATTGCGGATGCTGTTTTATCTCAAGATATTGCAAATGCGGGTGCAAGATTAGCACTTGAGCAAAAGCAAAGAAAAGAAATGCTTGAGTTTGAACAAAGAGTTAGATTACTTAATTTGAGTGTTGAACAGGCGAAACGATTACAAATGATTCCAATAGAGGCTGCATATAGAGCAAAATATGCACAAGATATCCAATTTAAGCAAGATGTGGATAATATGGTTTTAGGAGTCATAAGAGAAGGTATAACAGGAACATTTAGTAAACTCAATGCAGAACAATACACACAGATTGGAAATGAAATGATGGGGGCATATGGATTACAAACAAATCCAGCCGCCGTTGGTGGGCAAACTATGATCACAGGAATAGCACAATTACAAGCAACACTAACAAATTTAAATACAAACATACCATCTTTAGTTTCCGTTACCGATCCCAAATATGCAAAATACATGTCATCTCAATTCAAAATGGGAGAGGAATATAGGTCGGAAGTTTCTAAAAAAGGTATATCTGATGAAGAAAAAAACAAAATAGCTGAGAAGTATAAATCAATGTCTATTCAATTGTATGAATCTTCTTTTGCACAAGAATTGGAAATACAGAGAAAAAATAATCAAGATATTCAAAATAAAAAAGCAGAACTAAATGCGCAATTAAAAAAACAAATGGAATCGGATATCGATTCTCTTTTTTCGGAATTGGATAAAGGTATATTTCAAAATGTGGATGAGGGGGTTATATTCAATACTATAAAAAATCAAAAAACACAACAAGATTTAGAAAAGTTCTTTCAAAGATATAAAGAAAAAACAGGAAAAGATTTAGTAGGAGCAAATTTAACAGGATTTTCATCAAGCGATGGATCCGAAGAATTAACGAAACATCTGAAAAAAATGGGATATTATCTTGGAGGAAGTGATGATTATGGATTCAGTATTCAAAAATCTTCAGATTATAAAAAAATTGAACCAACATCTAATAATACTGTAACAGAAATTGCCAGTCCAGGTGGGACATTCCCTACCGTAACAACATCAGGCGGAACAGTATTCCAACAAGGACCCATTGGAAATGGAACATATACACCACCCGGAGGACAATCATTTCCAACTGGATTCAATACATACACACCACCGACAACTACACCACCACCTGGAGGAGAAACCATATCAAATGAAAAAGATATAACTAATCAAATAGAGGTTGTAAAAGTATTGAATAAAATACAATCGGAAGCACATTCAAGAGGCATTACAATGCATACTGAACAAAAGACAACAACAGCTTACATAAAATCAAGTGCAGAAAAACTTCATTATGCAAAAGTAGCAGTAGAAGGTACTAAAATGGATTCTACAAAATTAGTAGAAAAGGGAATACCATCAACTCAAAATTTGGAACAAATTTCAATTGAAATGATTAAGGAATTGCAAGTTGCAAATGAATTATTGGCGGGTGTTTTTAACAATACCCAACCAGCCGAAGGTGGTATAGTATTAAATTTGGATGGTAAGAAACTTGCAACAAATTTTCAAAATAGAATGAATAATAGACAAGCATTTAATAATGCAAATAGAACGCGTACGAATCCATAAAATTATTTAAGTCATATTTATACTAAAAGAAATTAAATGCCAACAATCAGAGAGTTATTCAAATCTGAAGTAAAAGGTCTTACCGGTGGATTATATGAAAAAAGTAAAATCTACATAGAATCACAAGGTGCTATAAATCCACCAAGACTAAAAGCTTTGGCATTATCATCACCAAATTCAATTGCGGATTTGGCAGGAATAACCGTTGCGGCAGCATTGGGTGTTCCAATTTCAAGTGCAAATAGACCGGGTGATACAATATTCAACGATAATGGTCCATTTAGAAAACCATTAATAGGATTGGCAGGTCCTTTGGCAGAAAGAAATACTGGAATAGTAAATCCAACAAAAGCATACTATGTAAAGCCTGCACCAGCTCCGTATCAAGTTGTAAACCAAATTAAAAATGGTATATCAACAAACCCATTAGGAACTCTCATAACAGCAGCTAGAAATGAATTAAGAGATGGAACTTTGAGAGAAGTATTTGCAAAAAGAACAGATATAGCAGATAAATATGGGTCGCAGTATCAACACGTTGGTACTAGATCAAAACCACTTAAAAAAAATGTAAAATTTAGCGAAAGTTATCCCGTATATGATACAGTAGGTAATCAATCGTTGGACAAAGCCGAAGCTATAGCTCTTAAATTTAAAAAAACTAAAAAATTAGAAAAATTTTTAAAAAAATTAAAAGGTGGTACAAGTGAATTTAACAATACACAACTTGAGCAAAGTGGTATAGTTCCTAGGGAAAAATCTAAAATGTCCAATGGTGTATCAAAGTGGGATCAGATTAATAATGATTTGTTAATAGGAAAATACACAACACTATCCGAATTACAAACTGCAAATACAGATGTAAATATACCATATGTCGCATTTGAGATTTATGGAAAAGAAACCGATAACTACATTTTACTACCAGGAACAATATCATCCATATCAGAAGATGTACAACCATCTTGGAATACATACAAATATGTTGGTTCACCATTTAATACATATCGTTATAGTGGTGTTGAAAGAAGTATTAAATTTGATTTAAAATTATACGCAAATGGTATTAATTCTTTAGCAAATTTACAAGCAAATTTAGATAAATTAAGAGAAACTGTGTTTCCTGATACACAAATTACAGAAGTTCAATATAGTGATAAAGCGATATACAACGCATTTAGTCCAAATTTATTATATCTAACAATTAGTGGATATTATAAAAAATTATTTGGATTTATTGATGGATTAAATATATCAGTTGATGACAGTGTTCCATGGCCAACAGCAGATCCTAAATTTGATGGTGTTACTATTGAACCGTATCCAGCTGTAATTAATGTTTCAATTTCTATGAAAATAATTGAAACAGTTAGTGTGGGTAAAGATGGAACTAAACCTGTATTGGTTTATAATATGACAGATACAACCGGAGTATCGAAGGATTCAAAAGGAGCATCAGCAAGTGGTATTGTAAATCGTGGTTTGTTGGATAATCCATATACTACTCAAACCAATCGTGCGGTTCAGTCGGCCGTTAAGAAATTAAACGCAGCAGCATCAAAAATAAAAAATTTCAAATTCCCATAAAGTAAAATAATATATGGCAAGATATACATATGCGGAAACGTTGGTAACTAAAGAAACCAAAAAAAGATATTTAGAAAGTGTTATATATCCAAAAATAGGTGTATCGGATGAAGATTTTTATATAATAACACAATCAACCGATAGATTGGATTTATTATCAAATCAGTATTATGGTGATCCGCAGTATTGGTGGGTAATTGCAATAGCAAACAATATAAATGATGGTACACTTTATATAACCGAAGGTAGACAAATAAGAATACCGGCAAATTTACCAAATATATTAGTAGAATTAGATAGAATTAATAGATAAAATATGGGGTTTCCATTTATAAATAAACCATTTGATAAATGGGTAGCGGATAAATTAGATGAAAGAGCAAATGAAATTACTACACAAGTAAACAGATACACACCGTTTATTTGGTTAAGTTCAGGTGCAATAGTTTGCAATGGAACAAAACCTGCAGATATTGGCACAACTTTACAATCATCGGTATATAAAGGATGTGTATTATCAAATCATATTGATGTTAGTACAAAGTATCCATTGAATGATGCCATATTAGGTTATGATTTGAATGGAACACCTATAAAAATAGAAGGTGAAAGTGGATTGAAAGTATCACCACCTATAATAGAATCGATGGAAATAGATACGGATGGTGAAAATAATACGTTAAAAGTTGCAAAAATTAATATAACAATTTTTTCTTTAAAGCAACTTGAAATGTTTGAATTGTTTTTCCTAAAACCATCTATGACAGTTGTTATGGAATATGGTACAAACAATCCAAAAACAAAAACCGATGTAGCTAAAGAATCGTTTATAAAAGGTAAAAATTGGACTACTTACACAAATGAAGTTATTAATTATTTTTTACCTGATGTTAAAACGTATTCCGATAATAGAATTAGTTATTTAAAGAAATTACAAGCTACAAAAGGTGATTATGATTTTTGGATTGGAAAGGTTACAAATTTCAATGTTTCATACGAAGGATCGGATAACATATACAAAGTACAATTAGAAGTTTCTTCGGGTAATGAGTTACATTTATGGATGCCAATAAAACAGCAAACTACAACGCAGGCGGTAAAAAAGAAAGGAGCAAAAGGAAAAGCACCATCAACCGAAAATAACGCAAAAACTTGGATGAAAGAACTATGTGCAGAATTGATGTTACCTGATGATTTATCCGATAAATTGATACAAGATGCGTTAACAACACAAAAGGATGAATTTTTTAATTGGGGTAAAACAAATAAATCCAATAACCAAGAAACAGCATCAAAAGAACAATACATATCATTTAAACTTATATTATATATTTTAAATAACTGTGAAAATTTCAAAGCATTTGATCAAAAGATAGATTATACATTGTTAAAATTAGGGTCAGGACCTGCAACGGGTGGATTAGCAGCTGCTGCATCATTAGCAGCTAGTGGTGTATCCTCTGCCACAGGAAATGATTTAATAATACCCATAAATTCACATCCTGCTATTATATCTACAAATTCCGATTTTATATTTCCTGGTAAAATACCAACAATTGTAGTTGATAAGTCTTTACCAACAAAAGTTGGAATTAATGTAGATAAAACAATAGATTTTCCAATAAATGGTAAGAGTTTTAATAGTAAAGGAAAACCCGTGTCATCTACATTGACCGGTGAAAAATATAGTGTACCGGAAACCATAGGTAATTTATTAAATATATTTGTAAGAAAGAGTTTATTTATATCACTTTTTAAAGATTCATATACATTTGCGGATTTTTATGAAAGTATATTAAATATGATAAACGATGCGATGTTTGGATTGTGTAAATTGGAAATTGGAAAATTAGAAGATGCACTATCTGCACCATTGACAATTGTAGATAAAAAATTAAGACAACCAAATACAGAAACTGTAGTAAAAAAACCATATAGATTTAAAATAGATCCTGTAAAATCTATCATACATGATATAACTTTTAATTTAGAAATGAGTAATTTAATGCAAGCACAGGCATTATATGAAAGTCAGTTGGCAATATATGATAGTAAACCCAAAGATGCTAAAGCAGCTGGTGCTGCATTTAAACAGGATAGAGATTATTTAAAAATTATAGGACAAACTAATTTGGATAATAAATATTCTGTTGATTGGGTTGGTTATCAAATAAATAAAAAAGCCGAAAAATGGCAATTAAAAGAAAAAGGGGATGAAGCAAAAGATGGTGCAAAATCGGATGCAGAACAAAATGTTAATAATACAACATTGGAATCTATTATAAAAGGAAAATCAATAAAATTTGAATCCACAAAACCATCGGAAGCACCAAAAACATTAATATATCAAGATTATACACTAGTACAATCCAATATAGTTAATGAATATCCTGATAAAACATCCGTATTAACTTATTTGGAATGTGATATTACAATAGATGGATTATCTGGATTTAGATGTGGTGAATTATTTAATGTAGATGGTGTTCCTGAAATTTATAATAAGAACGGAGCATTTCAAATACTTAATATAAAACAAAGTGTACAGAGTGATACGGGATGGAGAACTACTATTAATGCCGGATTTAGATATAATGTTAAAAAATAAATACTATGTATAGTAATTTAGTTGAATCCGGTTCTTTACCATCCGTACAAATACCAGAAACATTTTTACCAATACCATCCGATTCCGATTATGCTGGTGGTAAAATAAATAGATACTTTATACAGAGAGCAAATGATAAAATATCTCCTGTATTTGAAGTTAATGAATCTACATACAATGATTTATTAGGAAATGTATATTGGTCAAAAGTTCAATTAAATTGGAGAATAGTTGGTAAATTAGAACCTGTTTATAATGATAAAGGATTATTAATAGATCCAGGAGTTAGAAATTCAAACATAAACGAAATAGCAAAATTTCAAAAAGTAATTCCAAATTTAAAAAGTTATTTGATAAATACTTTACAATTCTATAAACCATATAGAATATAACTTTGTAAATTGATATAATTTTTGTATATTTGTTTGGTATGAACTTAATAGAATCAAAAGATACCTTACAAATATTCTTAAAAAAGGAATATCCAATCAACTTATTAATACCTGTTTGGAGTAGTAATAAATCGCACCCATTAGTTTCTACTTTATCTTTTGTATATTATAGAACACAATATGAAGATGGTATAATAAATTTCAATCATATAGATGCCAATTCTATTGATAAATTTGACATTAAGAATTTATGTAACCCAAATACATTAGTATTGGGAAATCGTTATGTAAACTCAATAGGATTGGATTATGAGTGGGTTTATTTTGAAGAGTATGGTATTCCATTTATATTCAATGAGTTCGCAGAATCGGTTTATAGAGGGTATAGAATTGATTATAATAACATCAACGATTGTATCCCATTAATGAAATGGTATGAAGTATTACAAAAGATACCATCAATATCAAATAGACGAGATTGGTATAGAATATATTCAGACTCAATTAAAACATTAGGGAGGCTGGAGGGGGCCGGGGTGAAGGTCGTTGAGGAAAAATTTATTGATAGTTTTAAATTCAATCCGGCATTCATCTACAACGGGCACGTCCTAACACAATACAATCCATACACTACAACGGGCAGACCCTCAAATAGACACTTAAACGTAAACTACTCTGCTCTAAACAAATCCGATGGTAGTAGAGAGGCAATCGTTAGTAGGTTTGAAGGGGGTAGTTTAATTCAAATGGATTATGAATCATATCACATAAGATTGATTGCAAAGATGATAGGGTATGAGTTTCCACAAGGTATCACTGCCCACCAACATCTTGCAAACCTTTATGGGGTTGGGGTTGATGAAGGAAAGGGAATTACGTTCCGTTATCTATATGGTGGGTTGGATGATTTTGCAAGGAGTATTCCATTTTTTCAAAAGGTAGATGTTTATATTAATGAGGTATATCAAAAATTTGTAATCACCGGCCGACTTCAAACACCGATTTTCAAAAGAGAAATACACTTTACAAAAATAGAAGGAGCGACTGAACAAAAAGTATTCAACTATCTACTACAATCATTAGAAACTGAAATCAATTATCGTAAGATAGAAATGGTGTTGGATTTTCTAAACGAATACAAATCAAAAATGATACTATATACCTATGATGCGTTTTTGATTGATACTCACCCATCCGAAAGAGATATAATTATAAAGGGCGTTTCCGACATTATGGAAAGAGGTGGTTTTCCTGTCAAAAGTTATGAGGGAAGAAATTATTCCGATTTAGTTTCATTAAGTTAAAATAATTATATTTATATCATATAATTCTATTTAGTTTACTAAAAAAATAATATGAAAATTACATTGAATGAAGTGAAGGCAATGAATAAAATTGCTGGAACTGAACTAACAAAAGAACAGGAAATAGCTTTCATTAAAAATCGTTTAAGTGAATTGGAGTTTACTAATCAGGCTTCATTTGATGCTTATAAGAAAAACCACAATATGAAACCTGATACAAAGGTTAAAATTGCTGGTAAAGAAACAACCGCAGGTGATGCATCTAAAAAACCAGGTATGTTGCAAAAATTAGGTGCTAAACTATTTGGTAAATCGGAAGAACCATCCGTTCCAAAAATAGACCCAAAACATCCATTAAATAAAAAAACTGTCTTTGATATGAAGAATGGGGGTAAAGTTACAATAGGTAAGATACTCCAAAATCCTGAAAAATATAAACATATGATTCCAGATGTCCAAGCGGCAATTGATATGGATCCAACTGGAGAAAAAGCAGCTAAAGACCAATCAAAGGATAAACAAAAAGCAAAAGATAGATTGGCTAAGAAAAAAGAATACGAAAAGTGGAGAGAAGAGAATCCTGAACTTGCTGCAAAAAAAGATGCAGAAGATGCGGAGAACCTAGAAAAAATTAGAGCATCTGCAAAAGCACAGAATGCAAAAGATGCGAAGAGTGGATCGGATAATGATTCGTTTTTAAGTAAGTTTAATAAAACGGTAAAAGATCGTGATGCGGAATATACAAAGAGAATGAGAGATAAAGAAGCCGATCGTGAATTAAGTAATTTGGCTAAATCAATCTTTGGAAATGATGATGAAGATGAAAAAGGATTTGGTGGAGGAAGTTTTGGTGGTGGTGGAGCACGTGGTGATTGGTAATAGTAAAATTTAAAATAATTATGCAAAATTTTGATGAAGTATTATTGGAGTTGAGTTACAGAGTTGGTATAGTAGATTTAACCAAAGAACACCAAGTAACCGAATTAGTCAATATCCTTAAAGAAAACGGATATGATAATGCATTTGAACTTGGACAAAAAGCAAGAGTATATTTTTCATATTTGAATGAAGCAAAACCAAAACAAGATATAGATAAAGTATTGGCTCAAAAATTCAAAAACCCAGAAACAGGAAATGATGTAAGTGTTGCATCCGCATTGGGTTACGATAAAACCACCAAAGCATACGGAATAGCAAAGGGAATGTTTAAAAGTGCAGGATTTAGTGAAAAGGATATTGATATGGTTGATGCTGGTCCTGAAGATGAAGAACAACCTAACGTAAATGTTTTTGGTAAAGGTAAAGGTGGAAATGTATTCGAACCACAAACCCCAAATACACAACAAAATGCTACCGATGATAATCCAGAAGGAACGTATGATGCAAATAACAAATTACAAAGAGGAGTAGTAGAAGCAAAAAATCAGAATCAATTAATGTCCGCATTGGATACATTGGGACAAGATGAAGCTGATAAAATGTTAAACAAAGTAATTGCAGGTGCCGGCGGACCCGTAGCATCTACGGGAGAAACACTTTGTGTTGAGGCTCAAACTGATTTAATTCAAGGTAGATATAATCCAAAAGAAATTAGAAACTCAAAAGAGTATAAATCCGAATTTGAAAAAGTTAAAAGTGTAATGAATGGGGCCGATAAAAGAGCTAAAGCAACACTTATGAAAGATTTGGAAAAAATTTGTGATAAGATGGGTTACTACAAAGAAGATGGTAGTCCTGATTATGGATTAGCAATGGGAATGAAAGCGGAATCGGATTTGTATATACAGCAAAATATGCCGGCATTTTTAAAAACCCAAGTATCTAAAACCAAATTTAAAAATGATGAAGATAGGATTAGTTGGATGAAAGCATCATTTTATTCTTCTTATTCATTGATGAATAACGGACCGCAAGATTGGGATAGAAAAAAAGGTAACGGTAGAGTAATGAAAGCAAATGCAACTACCGATGGTGCATCTAAACAAAGATTAGTAGATGGCTTAAAAAATGCAAAAACACCGGATGAAAAAAAACATTACGAAAATCAATTAAAAGTTTGGGATAAATTTAAAGGATATCACGACACATATTTAGTTTATACAAATGATAAAGGATATACATCCATTTTCCATATTTCTAATAAAAAAAGTGATGAATTAAATGATCCACAAAACAATACTACTCCTGAAAAAAGAATTCAGAACTATGCAGAAGCTGCAAAGGAAGCAAATTTAAAACCAGAAGCTGCAAAATCCGTTGGAAAAGCACAAACGGTTGCACTTCAAGGATCATCAGATAATGATAATATTGCAAAGAGTGCATATTCAGAAATAAAAGATGTTGAACTAATTACCGCATTATCAAATAGATTACCTGCAAGAAGTGAAACGGATGTAAAGGATGAATATTACAATGATTTAAAAAATGATTCTATTATAAAAAAATGGTATAAACAAAATCATGGTGATAAGTGGGAATCGGTATATTTAAAAGCAAAACCTAGTGAAATAATAGGAGTAGCAATGAAAATAGCGACAGATAAAAATACAGATATTTCAAAATTATCTGGAAATTTTACTAAATTTATATTGAAACAAGGACAGTTAGCCCAAAGTATTTTTTCAAAATCAGAAGCAGGAATGGATGCTAAATCCATAGCTAAAAAAATGGGAGATAAGTATTCTGTAAAAGAAATTGATGCAATACTTAAAAGTCCTACTATGAAAATGTTAGCGGAAAGAAAAGCACAACATGCTTCAGGTCTTGAAGGTGTTCATAAAGGATTTATAACTGATTTACATAAAGCAGATGGAACTAAACCAGGTCACTCTGGACCAAATGGACCTGCGGTTGAAACATATGTTGCTGGTACTTTAAAATCACTTCATATAGACACATATATTACAAACTATGATGAAAGTGTTCAAATTGAAATGGGTGGAGTTGGTTGTAAACCAGCGGATATTAGAGGATGTATGGCCAAACTATCTGGATTTAAAGGTGATATAAATAAGCCAGAAGGTAGAGATGCATTAAATAAACATCTAGCAAAAAATGTAAAGGTTGATGCGGATTCTGACGCAGTATATTTATTAGGAAGTGATGGAAAAACTAAAACATATTTAGCAAGTGATACTTGGAGACAAGCGGGTTCATCTAAAAAAATTGCAACAGGATTTGGTAAAGATTTGAGAGGATGTTTATCTAAATCGGTAGGAAATAGATTAAAAAATAAGAGAAAATAATGAATACACAACTACTTTGCTTATTTACAACTAAAGATGATTTAAATAAATCTTTGGATTTTATTTTGAAAAGTTATACACTAACTAATCCAAACGTATTCGTGTTGGAAAGTAAAATAAAAGCAGAAGAAGTATTTATTACATTCAATGTCCAAAAAGGGTCTGCCGCAGTACCATCTGATTGGAAAACCATATTAGTACATAGAAAGAAACAATCAAATACAATATACACAATAAATGCTCTTAACGAAGTAGTTAAGTCAAAAACAGGCGGACAATTGGACAATTCATATATGATTGATTGGGAGGAATTTCAAAATTGTATATTAACTACATCCAATATAGGATATAAAAAAATACCAACAAAAGTATTTAAAACAATAAACATAAATCAGGAAAATAATATAGATACTTTTTAAATTTGGTTATTTGATAAAATTTTAGTATATTTGGTTTATGCCAAGAAAAAAATTTATACCGATACAAATAACAACTGAAGATCCTTCTGATGTTTTTAATACGCATAGGTGTGAAATTTCAAAAGCCATAATACAAGGAATAGATTATGGATTAAGAAACAAAAAGCAAAAAGTAGATTTTGCAAACATTTCAATTAAAGGAATACTTGTTGTAACTCTATCAATTGATAAAAGAGAATTTTTAGATTTAATTGAAGATAATTTAAAAACTTTAATTGAATTTGAAGAATATGAAACTTGTGCATTAGCAGTTGAATTAAAAAAGAAAATAAATGAAAAGGTTACTAAAAAAGCTAGAGTGGTTGTTTGATTATTACATTGCATGGATGTTCTATAATGGGAATAAACAATATAGATACATTGAATATATGGAAAGAAAATGGAAAAATAAGTTATGAGTGATAAATCAGAGTTATATATCGGCAACGGACATCATTTAACTGTAAAATCCAGTTATTTGGTAGAAATGCGTGATGAACTTAAATTGTTAAAAACGGATGATAGTTCGGTTAATTTGACCGTAAAGATAACGGCTAATTTTGAAAACTTACCAGATGAATACCATCAGATTTTTTTACAAATGATGTCCGCAAGATATGGTGGTAGTATAAATTGTTATGACAATATAACACCATTTGAAATGCCCAAACCGAAAAAGAAGAAATGGTATCAATTTTTTAAATAATAAGTTATGAATAAAGAGATGGTAAATGGACCTGCACACTATGGTGGAGCAGATAATCCATATGAAGTAATTAAGGTATGCGAAGCATGGGAATTGGACAAAGATGCATATCTTTTCAATGTAGTAAAGTATGTAGCCAGAGCAGGTAAAAAAGACCCCCAAAAGGAGCTTGAGGACTTAAAAAAGGCTAAATTCTATCTGGAACGCAAGATAGGTCTGCTTCAAAAATAATTTGGTAAATTCAGAAATTTTTCGTATATTTACATAGTAAAAGAAAAAAAGGGTATATTTAGTTATGTAGGAAGTAGCTACTTAAACCTTAAACTTTAAACAATTTTTTTAAACCTTAAAATCTAAAAAACAATGGACATTTCATTGGCACTCAAGAGATTTAATTCTCTTCAAAACAACACAAAAAAGTCGGATGCAATCTTCAAACCGGCTAACGGAAAATCGGTAATTCGTATCGTTCCGTACAAGTTCAACAAAGATATTCCTTTCATTGAACTTTATTTTCACTACAATATCAATAATAAAACCTATCTATCTCCAATGTCATTTGGTAGACCTGATCCTATTGTTGAGTTTGCAGAAAAACTCAAAAGAACAGGAGATACTGATGATTGGAAAGCAGGTAAAAAAATGGAACCAAAGTTGAGAACTTTCGTACCGGTTATTGTAAGAGGTAAAGAAAATGAAGGTGTTAAATTCTGGGGATTTGGTAAGACAGTTTATCAAGACATTTTGGGATACATCGCAGATCCTGATTACGGAGATATTACTGACCCAATTACAGGTAGAGATATTGTATTAGAAGTGACTTCTGCGGAAGAATCTAATGCAGCATATCCAACTACAACCATCAGAGTAAGACCTTCTCAAACAAAACTAGCAGATGATTCAGAAATGGTAAAGCAATTGTTGGAAAACCAAAAAGAAATTACTGAACTTTATTCAGAACTTTCTTACGCAGAGTTGAAAACAATTCTTGAAAATTGGTTGAACCCATCAGCAGGAGTAGGAGCAGATGATGAAATTGTAGAGGAATTAGAAGCACCCAAACCAAAGACATCAGTAGTTACACCTTTGGCTAAATCAAACCCACAGGCTCAAGAAATCAATGACCTGCCTTGGGAAAAAGAAGAAAAACCAAAAGTAAAAGATGATGTAGCATCTGCGTTTGATGATTTATTTAACAACTAAAAATTAGGTTACAATGGCCAAAAGAGAAGAAGATTTAGCAAGTGTGCTTGCTGATTCCCTAAACAAGCAAAACAAAGAAGGTAGAATTGCATATTTTCTAACCGATGATGGTGGAGATGCCCCTACAAACGTTAAGGATTGGTTATCCACAGGAAATGCGTTATTGGATGTAGCAATCTCTAATAGACCTTATGGTGGTTTGCCTGTTGGCCGTATAGCAGAAATTACGGGTTTA
>JACCDW010703398.1_pt1 | contig 14805 bp, 25 predicted proteins | sample 7449781 | NCBI WGS metagenome assembly JACCDW01 (sample SAMN15323449, study PRJNA562643) | freshwater metagenome | isolation source: river surface water | place: USA:Blue River Watershed | collected 2017-08-18
ACCAGCACCAGAGCTTGAAGGTCTAGTCATACCATATACTGAAAATACAGGTTGATTGGGTATTGTAACAACACCTCCACCGTCAATATTTAAGTACTCAGCATTATAACCTTCTCTATCAACTGCAGCTTTTGTAGTAACAGTCGTTTTACCAGATACAACCCAACTATAAGAAGGGGGTGCACCTAAGTCAGTAGAAGTTAAGTATACTGTTGGTACTTCGTTTGAGGATGAGAAAATTTGATAAGTTCTTCCACCGCCTCTAAGCCATACAACAAAGAAGTCACCAGTTGGATAGCCTTGTGCCCAATCAGCAATAAAATTTCTAGTTGACCAACGATGGCGCAAAATTTGAACTTTACTTATCCACCCTCCCCAACCTCTGCCGCCTAATTCAGCTTCAAATTCAACAATACCATCCCATGTCTGATAGTCGTGCACATATTTAATAATTTTAATTTTATTATTAGTTGCGCCAGAACAGGGGATTGAAACTGGATAGTAAGTGTCAGCATTACCGCCAACTGTTACATCTCTGCTATTAAGTCTAACAGGTGTGTAAGTTAACGCATTAGTTACGTTAGAAGATGTCAATTCACCTCTGATTGTGCCAGACGATTTGTTCTCTACGTTACCAAGACCAATGTTAGATCTAGCTGCAGATGTATCAGTCAAATCACTAAGATTGCTAGACTTTGCCAGTTTACCAGCTAAGGCATTGGTCATTGTAGTTGCAAAGTTAGCATCTGCACCAAGAGCATCAGACAACTCTTTAAGAGTATCTAGAGCACTAGGAGCACTATTCACTAATGCAGCAATAGCGGCAGCAACTTGAGCAGCACTTTGAGGAGTATAGCCGAGTTTATCAGCAATAGCAGTACTAGAAAGTTTAGCGGCAGTAACGGCACTGTCTTTAAGATCTACTGTATCAATAGAACCATCAACAACGCCACCACCTGTAACTAAACCTTGAGAGGGTGCATTACCAATCCATCCCATAATGCACCTCCTTAGTTAGTGTCAACAAGATACGATAATACAACATCAACTGCATTAGCCGTATTAGACCAAGCAGTGATAGTATCACCAGCTTCTAACACAACTTTCTGATCACCACCAACAACAGCTAAAGCACCACCAGGAAGAACTGTAGCATCTTTAATAAGATGAGCACTAGAACCGCCAGATTTGTTTAATTTAGCCGAAACGTTGACATTGCCAGAAGAAGTATTAGCAAAAGAAAGTCCAATTAATGTTTGAGCATACCCAGAAGCAACAGTGTCAGATACAGTCGATGGACTACCGCTTGTACCAATGTTTGCCGTGGGTTTAGATTTAAATGCCATATGTATCCTTAACCAAGGGCAATAGCCATAGAGATACCTTTGTTAGTAGCAACTGTAGCAGTTTCAGCTTTGCTATAAACATCAAGGTTTGTTCTTTGAACGGCATTAGTAACGTTCTTCCAAACACCAGTAGTACCATCAAACAAGATAGTATCACCGTTAGCTCTAGAAGCGATTAAAACGTCATGCAATTCGCTTAATTCATATCCATTTTGGATTTTAACTAGTATTTTACCTGCAGATGCATGGCTTCTAATGCAATAACCAACGAACACAGCGTGGTTAGGAGCAGTTGGAGCTGTCATAGACAATCCACCGCCAGTGCTGAGCCATAATGCAGAACCTTCTGTAAATGCAGAGGTATTGATATCTTCAATAAAGTCGTCTTTTACAGCACGACCTGTTTCATTAACAGCAATGGTATCTTTCATTACTGCAAACGTCTTGCTAGATGTAGCTTCAGACGCTGAACTAGCTCTTACAACAGTGACATTTTCACCTGTAGAACCAGTTACATAAACTACCATACCCGCTGTGAGAGTGACTGTGTCAACGTTCTTTACTTGGGTATATCTCTCTACTTTTCCTTCGTTGAGATTGATAAGGTTATTATCACCCTCAGCGTTAGATAAGGGGCTACCCTTGGCGGTAGCGCCCAACTCTCTTGTAACGATAGCAACCATAGATAGCCCCTAAATCATTAAGCCACAGTCACTTTCCAAGTGATCGTCAAAGTGTCAAGAGCGCCTTTGTTGATCACAGGGAACACGGTACGGCACAGCATAGTACCAGCCGAAGAAGCGTTAAACACGCCAGCTTCAGTCACAGCACCAGTACCAGTACCAGCAGGGAATGTAGCAACGTACTGCACAGAGTCACCTGTCACAGAGGTAGTAACGATCGAGGTGCTATCGAGAGCAACACGACCTAATTGGCTACCCAGAGCTGTATCAGCAGCAGCTGCAGCAGTAGTACCAGCACCAACAGCCATGTGAGACATCACCGAAGCAGTGGTATCTTTCATGCGAGATGCAATATAAGCCAAACCAGCGCTAACAACAAGGTTATGCTCGTTTTGCTCTTTGACGTTACCGTTCTCATCGGTCAGAACAAGAGTCAGAACGCCTTTTGCTTTAATGTTGTCTTGTAACATTTGTTTTCCTTAATAAATGTACATTTCACCATAATAACCAGGAACCATGTAATTGCTTGCATAGTAGTTCTGATTATAAATAGTAAAAGATTGAGATGTTGTAACAGTTTCTAATTTAGAACTATTTACAGTTACAGTAGCAAGATCTGTTTTGCTTACTGTTTCAGTTACAGGCTTTAAATAGCCTTTGTAAGAAACTTCAGATAATGTCAATACTTCATTGTAACTTCTGATAAACTGAACAAGTCTACTGAATGCATCAGTATTGGTTGCATAGTCAGCTAAAACTTTAGTTACAGAAGTTACTTGATCATCATCTACGTTTGCTATACCATAGAAGTCATCTGTGGCATCTACAATGTCATTGATTTGTTTACTGTAGTCGAACTTAAGCAGTTCTATATTAACAACATTTTCATTTAGAATCTTACTCACAAGCTTGATATCACTCTCACTTGCATTCAAAACTTCAATGTTATTCTTTCCAACAGTAATCAAATGACTATCACTTTGAGAGACACTCTCGTTAAATGATCTAAATGCTACAAATACTCTGACGAATGTTTCACTTATAGAAGCAACATCAGATCTAATAATACTCAGTACTTTAGACAGTATTTCATTAGTTAAAACCGTATCTGGAATAACTTTAGCACTATTGAAGTAAGTAAGTTCACTATTAGCTGTACTATCAGCAAGAACCTTAGCAACTTGCTTAGCAACAACTTCAGATGTTTGATAAACATCGCTAAATACTTTAGCTAATGATTTACTAACAACTTCAAGAATCACACTTGTGTCTGACAAAGTCTTATTAAATACCGAAGATACAACTTCACTGGTATTGAAAGAATTGTTAAATGTTCTGTAGAATTGAGCTACACGACTGAATGTATCACTGTTAGAAACCCAGGTTGAAAGTATCTTGTGCACACTAGCCACTTGATCATCATCTACATTTAAAGAACCATAAAAGTCGTCTGTTGCGTCAACAATATCTTCAATATTCTTTGTAAACTGAACATCAGTTATTTGATCTGTCGCATGGACAGCTTTGAAGAAATAATCCTCAAAGAAGTAGTCGCTGAAATAATAGTCTTCCTCTTTAATCAGAAGAGTTATGTCTTTCTTAAACAAGGTTTCAGAGAATGCTACAGATTCGTCAGATGCTATCTTACTCATAGCATTAGCAATTTCATCTGTTACAGTACCCTGATCAGATATTGTCTTTAACAACTCGAACTTAACAAGTTCAGTGATGTTTAACACATCATTAACAATCTTATTAAAGTCTCTAAAGCTTAAGTCAGTGTTTGTAATTTGATCTGTAAAAGGCTTTATTAAGTAATTAGCTACTGTTTCGCTGATTGCTGCAATGTCTTCAATAGTTCCTTGATTAAACACAAAAGAATTCACATCAGTGAAAGCTACTTGATCTAATTTCAGTAAACTACTGTCAAGACTTAACAACACATCACCAGCGTTTGCGTTAGACTGTATAGGTCTAGCTAAGCTTATTGCATGGACTTCAGAAGCATTGATTGCATCTAGTATTGGAGATCTTGTAAATCTAATACTATGTACATCAGGTGTGCTCGTGAAGTCTAAGAGTACTTTATAAACAAGAGCATATTGATCGTCATCGATATTAGCTAACCCGTAAAAGTCATCTGTTGTATCAACTTGATCATTGAAAATTCTTACATAATTTACAATTCTAGAGAACTGGTCAGAAGTCCAAACATGTTCAAACTTACCTGATAATACTTGAATATAGATCTTTGTCAAATCAGCCATTGTGATTTGATCTTCTAAATTCTTTCTAACAGCATAAGTAAGCTGTTCAAAGTTCGTTGTACTGTCGTTTATTACCTTATACGGATGCAGTCGTAACAATTCAGTTTTGGTAACTGAGTCATTGAAACTTCTAAAAGCATTCCAAACACGATCAAAAGCATCAGTAAGAACAGTGCTCTCTGCAAGAACTTTCCTAACACTACTGAAACGGATTTCAGATAATGTTGCTTGTTCGTCAAGTACTTTGAAAGCATGAGTTTTAAAGTAATCATTTAGTGAAAACTCAGTTTCTAAATATTTAAATAGGTGTGGATCAGGTATCCACTCTTCACCTAAACCTGTTAATCTAGATTCATAACAGACAATTGGTGACGGAGGTGCTAACTGCACAGATTGAACTTGGGTGATTACTTCCTTAGTTTGAGCTGTAGCAACCTTAGCACCATTAGAGACGTTTACTACGGGAGATTCAGCTGTTACGGAAATAATCTTGCAGTTATCTGTCATACAGCCTCCTTAATCGTCTACACTATAAGTCGGACTGAATTGGACTTCAACCATACCACGAACAGGTTTCCAAGTACGTCTGAAAACACTATCTTGTGGTTCTGTAACACGTAATTCAAAGAATCCGTACACAGGGCTACTAACTGACGGAGCAACTGCCCAATTAGATGTTAATGTTTTAGGAAACTGTAAATAGATACGACTCATATTAGCAACTTCCCAGAATGTAGTATCTACATCAGGAGTTATTGCACTGATACGAGCAACTCCATTTTTTAGCTTATAATATGTTCCATTGTATTTAACAATTTCTTCTCTATTATAAGCTTGAGGAGCGTCCCAATTACCACGATATGTAGGAACTCTAATACCCAACTGAGTAATAGTACCACCATTTCGGACAGTAGTAGGACGATCTGTTTGATCTATCACGTTATCTGCTTCGACAACTACAGCTTCATAAGCATAACCAGCAGTCACATTTTCAACAAAGTTCAAAGTAACAGGGAACTCTAATTGTTCACCTTTAACAAAAGACCAAAGTACAGCACCGGAATCCGTAACCAAATCATCTGTCGTCTCTGTAAGCCTTGCACGTGCCATATGAGACTCCTTTATTTGTCGGCTTTGCGATCGAGTTTCTCATCGATCTTATCTAACTTCGCTATTAGTGCTTCAACACTACTTTTGAAGTCTTCCTTAGTAACATAATGAGTAGCTACTGTCATCTCTAGTTTCTCAATCTTACCAAGCTTAAGGAATAGTTCTTTGTTGATAGAATCAACTTCAGACTTCTTCACATATTCTTGAGCAATCAGGAGTTCTAGTGCATGGTATTTATCTTTAAGAAGTGTCTGATTTGAATCAGAATCTTTAAGACGTTGCCACACAGTAACTAGCCACCACGTTGATAAGGCTCCAACGATGCTTACCAAGATATTAAACCAATCTTGATATGACATTAGGTTTTCCTTAATCATTTTTGAAAAATACACATGTGTGCGGTTAATATTTCTGTAATCACTTAACTTAGAATCCAAATCCACGCTTAGTACGCTTAGTACCAGCTTGAACAGGAAAGTTATATTCTATACCATAACGTAATCCATCAGAGAAGTGTTCAACACCTTCTGATTTATCAATCACAGCAAGATCTGGGTTACGATCAACCCATTTAGTACGCTCTAATGATTGTATAACGCCAGTACATCTAGGATGCACATAGAGATCTACTTCATTAGCAGCATTCAACAATTTACGGTTAACTGCAGCAACAGAATCAACAATAGCAGGTGCTTTACTATGAGCTAAACATCTGATACCATGTGATTCAAGAATACTAAAGTCAGTTCTACCAACTGGAGCAGATGATTTACGTGCTCTACCAGAAGGATCTGGATAAGCATAAATCTTGTGTCCTTTGTATTTAGCAGCAATTACAGAAGCAAGTGTTTCAGTATCAGGATGACCTTTAAATTCATCAAGGATATGAACTTGCTTACCTCTAATAGCCATTACAGAAGAACATTGTAAACCCACGTTAAAGTCAATATTAATGTGGATATCTTCACCAGTGTCACCGTCAGAGGGTTCACGGAAGTCAGGCAATTCATTTGTCACATGACGCTTGCGGTCAAAACAGTAAAAGACATTGTTACCTGATTCCGTGAAGCTTGCGAGATACTCAGATGCAAACTGAATAGGATCAAGACTGTGTTTGATACGTTCAATTTCATTCACATCAAGGAATGGAGAATCTTTAAAATCATAATGATATGACTTCCAAAGCTTATCTATCTCTTGATAGTTATACATCTCATGAAAGAAGTTGTAACCTTTAGGTGTACTAATAATTAATGCTCTACCAGGTGCTCTTGCACCATAAGATAAAGCTCTTTTATTAGACCACCGTGTAATGATGGTAGGTTGGATAACTGATTGCCATGCTTCTTTAGGGTCAATGCCTTTACGACATGATGACACCTCATCCCACACAACAAAGTAAGCACCCTTACCACGCATACGTTCAACTGCTTCATAAGAAAGCAATCTGAGTTCTACATTATTTGGAAAGATAAACCTTCCTAAATCTCTAGAAGACCTTAACGCATAGTCTTCCATCCCTAAATCATAATTGATTAAAGGATAATAAATATCTGTTACTTGGTCATATGTAGGTGCGATAATGTACACCGTTTTATTTGGGACACGAAGATCTAATTCAAGTAATTCAAATACAGCAGTTACACCAGCAGTAGCTGCCATATATGATTTACCCCAACCACGTGAGCAGTTAACAACGGCAAACCTACAAGCTTGATTCACAAAAAGATCTTCATAGACCTCACTCTGACCAGCATGTAAATTAATGCTCATCGTCTTCATCCTCTAACATAGGATTTTGATCTTCATTCACCACATATGTCTCACCACGTTTAGTAAGATTCACAATAAGTGGTAATGGTTTCTTTTCTTCTACCATGACTGTTTCAGGTACACGACCATAACCATATCTAAGAAGTTTATCACCAATAGCGATTAACTTATCAAATAAAGCATGATGTACTTCAGCACGATAGGATTTAGGTTTACCAGTAGCTGTTAATTCTACTATAACACCATCACGAATCTTTTCTTGCCTTGCAATCTCAGCTTCTAACATACGATATTTGGCTACTAATTCACCAATAGGATCGTATTGAAGATTTCTTAATCTAGCAACAGAACGTTGTCCACCAGATTGAAACTGAGGTATTCCAGGAGGCCTTCCACCTCTCAGTGGAGGCTGTTCAATATCATCAGCCATATCATCCTTCTTCTAAATGCTTTCGAAAAATTCCTTACGAATCAACGACTTACCGTTTTGACCCGTTTGTTCCTCACCAATGCACCTTATTAATATACCTCTTTAAGATATTAGTAGGATTTAAATACTATTTAATTATTTAAATATAAACAATAACTAATAACTAATGGTTATTAAGATATCTATATAATATATTTATATAATTTATTAATAAATAAACTACTACTAATAACTTAAATTTAAAGAGGTATGTTCTTGGAGGGAACGTCCTTGGGTTAATTTAACGGGTTCGGTCTAACAAATAAAGCCACTCAATCATCTACCTTGCATGGAGATGGATTCTCATCAAATCTAACTGCTTTAATTGTTTTCTTACCAAGGTACATAGCTTTCATCAGCCTATGACGACCGTCCATAATTTCACCATCTTCATCAAGAATGATAGGATATTTAAGATCAGCATCCATAACTGCTTTCATATGCATCACAAATTTACGCATAGTAAGCTTTTCGTAATTGTGCCATACATTGATACCATCAATAGGTAATTCAATAACAGGTAGATCTTTAGCTAAATGATGCAGTCGAGATACTGACCAATGATGTCTACCAATATTAGACATTTGATTCTCTGGTGTAAACCATTGTGGGATTTTCATATTGACCTTTCAATGATAAATTAATGGGTGTAAATAAGCACCTAATTTCATAAGCCCTATTAGAGCTACACCGCATACAGCGATTAAAATGATTCTTCCGAATATTTGTAACATAACGAAAAAAAAAAAAATAAGGGAAACCCTCTGCAGAACCCTAAGACCGAAGTCAAAGAGTTCCACAGAGGGTTAGCTTAGCCACGCCTATAATCAGCGATAGCTTCTAAAATAATATCAGGAATGTCACGAGCCTTATCGTCTCCTTCAAGTTCCTGATTATATCTTCTATAATGTTGATTGAAGTATACATCAGATATATTTAAGATTTCAAGAATCTTATATTCAATCTTAGTATGTTCAATAACATCTGCACTAAAAGGTTTTAATGGAGGTAGTATTGGAACTGAAACACGTTCAGATCTTTCAATTCTACAGTTAATACCAATAGTGCTATGTCTTGCATCATCCTTAGTTACAGAAAATACAAGATATCTACCTTGAGATGAATATGAACCATAGCCACCTACACAATGACCCATCATACTACCTTCCAGGCCAATCTCCGCCTCTGATTTAAGAAGTTTGATTTCATAGCCCTCATAACAGAAATGACTAATTGGAAACTCATCAACCCACCAGAATTTAGTTGGATTGTAGCGTCTAGCAATAGCCTTCTCTGTATAAGCTCTATGTTCTTCTTTTAACCGTCTGACAGACCAATTAACCATTTCAGGTGGTTCTTTACCATCTACAGTTTGGATAAGCCTGGCAGTATCACAATACTCTTGAGCTATTTGTTTAACTTCACGACTCTTAGTCCACTTACCTTTCATACTATTCTGAATAAACCTCAAAACAGTAGGAGTGTATGAATGTGTAAGCAAACAAGTAGGTAGTGAAACAATCTTTTCTAAAGTTTTGTTAGTTTCATACTGCCAAGGATCTTCTCTCATGTGCGTCAAATAATCAACTATTTTAGCATTCTTACTAAAAGAGTTAGAACATATTCTTTTCCACAAACCTTTTCCTAGAGTAGTCTTCAATTCAGAAGGACTTTTACTAAAGAAAAGAATTATAGGAAGAATGTTGTTTTGATTATCCTTCACAGCCTGCATTAACAAGTCCATGTTTTGATGAACTTTATTAATTTTAGGTGCAGATAAGCCACCAGCATTGAAGCAAAGCTTTTGTCTGATTTCTTTTGGAATAGGTTTTACAAAAGCTTCAAAAGCTTTACCATTGATAAGCTTTAAAAACTTAGCTTGACTTACTCCAAATTGTTCATAAATTACCTTATTTCGCAATTTCTTTTGTTCGACAAAGTAAGCTTTACTTCTATCACCAGTACCATAAGTTTCAGTAGATTGCCTGTGGATCTGTTCTCTAACCTCGTCACTAATACCTAAAAACTTTAACACTTCAGACATGTTAAAGAATTTACGATAATGTGTGAGCTTAATTCCATTTCCAAAGTCTACATACGGATGTGGTCCATCTTGAACTCTGAGTTGGAATTTAGATCTATAAGCTTTATGCTCTTCTTGAAACAGTTTCTGAGCATTAACTGTTTTAAGATGCTCTACATAATCTTCAGTTAAAGTACCCATTGCGCCAAACCACCTTGTACTGAGGTTCTTTATCTGTTTGATTGAAGTTAAACAAAGCTAAACCATAGGGGTCTTTGCATTGGCTTCTCTCACCTTTGCGTACGAATCGGCCTAGCCTTTTCCATTGGTCGTATGTTGCCCACATCTTTAGTCCTTTCGAGAGTTTGTTTGAGATTCTTGATATAGCGTTTAGCATCATCAAGAGGAATATCAGAGTGATAAAAATAGATGGCTGCTTGACCGATGTGATCATTCCAACCGCCTATTCCACACAACTGTTTTACATAGTCATGTTTAAAAGACATTTAGCTTCTTTGCAGAATTTTCTTACGAATGTCAATCTCAGATTCTTTAACAACAAAGATTACATCATCGCTTAAACCGATTACTGTATTCTCAGTTTCATCATCAGGCATAAAATAGATAATATGATTTATCATTACACAAATCATATTGTTACTGTCTGCTTCAGTCAGTTCAATAAACATTATATAAATGCTCCAAACATATCCATTATGCCGAGAATGAATAGAAACATTAGAAACCAGATAATGTATTTCATACTTGTGGCATTCCTTTATTAATTAAATTAACACGTGCAAACATAGCTTGCATCAAAGGACTCATCCAAGCTTTCATTGCAATAGATGTACCTTTAGTCTTACGACGTTTGTGAGGTTGTTGACGAACCAATTCGCCTTCAACAATCTCAGGCTTACGCCATTCTTTCATTTTGCCGTGATTTTGATTCTTACTCATTTTGATTTCCTTTTATTTAATTCGTCTGATCTCGTGAAAATCTGTTTCAATTGTTTGACCTAAGTCTAGATTTAAAACATGATCCTTGTAAAACCAGTTTTGATCCATAGTACCTTTTGCAGTGGGATTGTAAAGCCATTTAGGTGGCTTATCCTCATCAAATCTAAATTTTGTATTAAAGATTAGATGGGTTGTTTCAAAACTTTTCATTCTTCAGGTTGGACAACGTAACCGAACGGGACAACACCATCAACAATACTCTTCCAATGTGCGATGACATCGGGATGTGTATGTTCATGGTTACCCATTTTGATTAGATTTTCCATAGCCTTTGTTTGAAGACTCTTCCATACATCAGTAGAAATGACAGAGTCAAATTTATTGAAGTATTGTGGATAAAGCATGTCATTGTATTGAACAAGCTTCATTGGGCCTTCAAGATGCATGAATCGTTTAACAAACTCCCACATCACAGCACCAGCTTGAAAGCCAGTAATACCGCCTTGTTCTTGTTGATTCATCTTACGTGCAGCTTGAACTGCAACAGCTGCCATAGCATGACAGATTGTACCGTAGTCATGCTCATATGCAGTATCAAGTTTCTTAATAAAGTCATCAATAGACTCAACATTTTCAGCAAACCAAGAATCAATAGCTTCTTTATTAGCTTCGGTGATTTGAATTTTATCAGTCATTTTAGTTTCCTTTCAAGAACTAGTACAAGAATCTAATGTTGCAATTTCATCTTCTATAGCCTCATAGATAGATGTTAATAGAAACATTTCAGGCTCATTTGTTTCATTAATAAATAAAGAAAGCTTTTTATTTCCTTCTCTTATTTCTTCAACAATTGATTTAAGCCGATCTTTCTTTTCAACTGTTAATACCTTACTAAATGGACGCATAACAGCACGTGCTACACAATCATCACCTTGATTACAGTTGTGGTTGCAACATCTTAGTTTCATTTCTCAAGACCCTTTTCACATCACTTTTAAATTTAATAATTGTTCTGAAGTCACCTACAGAACCTGAAATTGTCAATACAGTGCCACCAGGAGATCTGATTTGCCAATGTCCTTTTGAACGCATCTCAGGTATCCAACCAGCTTTGACAAGTTTCTTAACTTCTTTGTTAAGATCTTTATCGGCACTGTAATGACTCATTTGAACCAGATATTGTAAACATCAAATCCAATACTAACAATCAGAGTAACCAACAAGATTACGTCCAAATGCTTAAAGAATTTATCTGCAACAGCTTTCTTATCCATCTTAATCTCCGAAAAAAAATAAATGATTAAATTTTAAACCCCTCACAAGGAGGGGTATTGTCAAGCTTTAGAGGCTTGATAGCGCTTTTCAGCAAGCAGATACCCTTCGAGTTCCCAGATATTATCAAAGGCTTTCTCGAAGGCATATTTCTCACCTAGAGCTTGATTATACTCTTCTTTAACTACACAAGCAGAAGAACCATTAACTGTAAATCCATTTTCCAATGTGATTTGACAGACAGTAGTACGACCGTCAGGTAGCAGAGTATATGTAGTTTGTTTAATTTTAGATTGAATATCAGATGCCTGAACTTTTACAGGCAATACTTCTTGATTATCACGCATATGTTTCTTTCAGATGGTGGGTCCAGTAAGATTTGAACTTACGACCAAAGGATTATGAGTCCTCTGCTCTAACCGCTGAGCTATAGACCCTGTGGTGCGAGAGACGGGAATCGAACCCGTATGACATTTCTGCCGTCAGATTTTAAGTCTGGTGTGTCTACCTATTTCACCACTCTCGCTTTTATTAATGAATCACACCCATTTCATCATGCAATGAATGGTATAGTGTGCGTACTTTAATTAACTCAGCTTTTGCGTTTTCACGTTGTAGTTTAGAGTCAGCACGCCACAAAGCTAACAAGGCTCTATAGCAGAATCTAAACTCTTGTTTTGAATAAGGTTGACCTGCCATAGATCACCTCTTACAACGCTTGAAACTCTACAGCTACACGCTTAGCAACACCTTCAACTTTAAGCACAACAAAGCGCTTATTAGGGTCGATGTTTGCAAGACGTTTAGCTTCGGTTACTGCAGAATCACGAGTATTATGCATAACAGGCTTAGGAGAAATACTCCAAGCTTCATGAGTGGTATTAATAGAACCAACAATATATTGAGACATGATTTTCCTTTCAAATGAAAATGTAGGGCTTCCACCTACTGCGAGATTAAACGCAGATCACCATAGTATCTGACGTAACCTCTCTGCCTTGATCAATCCTCAAGGACCTTAATTGGCCTGTCAATGTGGGTTCGAACCACAGACCTACAGCTTAGAAGGCTGTTGCTCTATCCAGCTGAGCTATTGACAGTTATTTACACATAGCATGTGAACGAGAATACAAACGATCTACTTTATTTATAAAAGCAGAATAGTTTTCAAATGCTGTGTAACCTACTCCAGGTGTCATTTGATCACTGAACACAACAGAATGTACTACACTTTCAGTATCTGAGATACGAGCTATTTGTTGAATAGCTGTTTCAATATCAGATGAGAGTGTATACTTGTTACCGTTACCTAACACAATATTAAAACGAGGTTGTTTCTTAATTACTGTGTTACGCTTAGTCTCAACAAAGTCTTCTTGCACATTCTCAGGATTGTACACTGTCAAAGCACCTGTGTTTACATTAACACAAAACTTTTGACCATCTGCAAGCTTAAGCTTTACAGTTTTACTTGCTTTGATAAGCCATGGTTGTGGTTGCACTTCCATGAACAACTCACCATACATTTTAAATAACTTTGCCATTTTGCTTTCCTTTCACAAATTTAAGAACAAGTTCATGAGACTCAATTTGAGGTTTAACTCTCCAATGCTTTACATGATTTTCAACTACATCTATCATCATCTGGAACCAGACTTCATTAGATAAGCTTTCATCATAAAAGATTGGATCAAGTTTAGGTTTCAATTCATCAAGCAGTCGTCTTAGATTCATTTGAAGTCTCCTCTAACATTTTGATGAATTTGCTTGAACCATACACATAAGTGTTTGTCAAGCTATCGTATACTTCAGAGTCTGTCAATGTATCAGCAAATTTCTTGGCAGTACCAAGTTGTTTATACCGAGTACCAACAGGAACTCCATCAGAACGACCTGTAACAATATAACGCATTCAAAGTCCTTTCAAAGAAAAGTTGGTGCTACTTGTCTGAATCGAACAGACGACCTTCCGCTTACAAGGCGGGTGCTCTACCCGCTGAGCTAAAGTAGCTGATTTATTTAGTTCATCATCTTTAGTCACAAGTTCTTTACATTTTACAATACATTCATTACAGATGTTATCACCTGTAGCTTCTGAATTGATCATTGCTTTGACATCAGATTCCCTTTTACCGCAGAAAGAGCATTTACGCTCTTGCCGTTTTGGTTTGTTGAATGGAATCACTTTTGCAGTCATTTGAAACTTTCGACCCAAGTTTTGAACTGTTCACTTGTCATAGAGCCAGTCTTACGACCGATCTCTTCGTTATGATCGCCGAGGACGATCATTGTTGGTACAGAACGAATTCCATACTCTGTTGCAGCTTGCATGTTCAATTCAATATCAATTGTACTGATATGAATATCTACGCCAGCTTCTTCAATGGCTTTAGTCAATGCTTTACATGGACCACACCATTCAGCTTTAAATTTTAGAATGTGCATTTCAAAAAATAAAAGAAAGTTTAAAAAAATCCCCTCAATTAAGAGGGGAGAAAAAATGAATATGTAAAATACTGAGGAGACCGCCAACAATCTACACATTCATTTTTATCCTTAAATACTCTATTTCTAGAATACTTAAGGATGGACACTCAGAAAGGGAATGTCCAACCTGACAGTTTAGAGACGTTGCCGGTCTTTGAACAATCACTGCAATCTGCATCAGAATGACATCTGTAGCTTGTGTAGCCTCAATACGTCATGTGAACCTATGTGAAAGGAGGAAAACATAGCTTTGATTACAGCAATGGTTCTGATACTTACGCAGCAGCGGCTTTTTCAGCAGCTTTCTTAGCACGATAAGCGGCAAGAGCTTCAGCAGCCTTAGGATCGACTTGCTTCTTCTCGATACCAGCAGTGTAAGCTTCAAGGATAGCATCCTTAAGTATTCTAGAAATAG
>JACCDW010866719.1_pt1 | contig 14805 bp, 11 predicted proteins | sample 7449781 | NCBI WGS metagenome assembly JACCDW01 (sample SAMN15323449, study PRJNA562643) | freshwater metagenome | isolation source: river surface water | place: USA:Blue River Watershed | collected 2017-08-18
ATGGGGATATATTTCCCCTACTAATTGATAATTTCTACAAATGTACATGAAAATAATGAGCATAGCTTATTACATTTGAAAGTTCTTACATCCACTATGTCGCGATTGAATTCAAAATTAGCTTGGCGTTTCATCTTTATCCTGATAATTTCGATCGGATCTGGGTGCAGTTTATTGCAATCTGTCTCGCAGAAAGGACAAAACTATTTTGAACGAGGAGAGTATGAGTGGGCAATCCAAACATTGAAACCACTTGCCGCTAAAAAGGCACTAGATAATCAATCTGCCTATATAATTGGGGAATCTTACCGACTTTCAAATCGAATCAGCCTAGCGCTACCCTTCTTAGAAAAAGCGTTACAAGCCGGTATTCCGGACGACTTACTTGCCTACCATATCGCTATGGCGGCCAAATCAACAGGCGACTACACGAAAGCAAAATCGTACCTCGAAAAATTCTTACTCTCGAAACCTAGTCGGCCTAATCAAATAAAAGCCGAAATGGAATTGGAAAACTTGAGTAAAATACCCGAATTACTCAACCAAAAAAGCCTCGTACAAGTGTATCCCATCGTTGGGAATACCCCTCAAACAGAGTTTGCGCCTGTTTTGCAAGGCACCAACTTGCTATTCACAAGCTCAAGTAAACCCTTGATTTACAAAAATAATGGCCTTCCGTTCTTGGGCTTGGTTTCGGCACCGCTGAAATCTGACTTGGAGATTGGCACCCCTACTTTATTTAGTCAAAAAATCTATTTAGAAAACGCGAACGATGGCACTCCCGCCTTCACGCACGATGGCAAAAAAATGGTTTTTGCCAGAGGAAATACAGGAAAAAAAGATGCATCTCCGGATGTGGATTTATTCATTTCTACCAAGATTGGAGATACGTGGTCAGCCCCAGAACGACTCGCTATCTCAGATTCCATCGCCTGGGATGGAAGTCCATGCTTTTCAACAGATGACCGAACGCTCTATTTTAGCTCAAACCGTAGAGGCGGTAAAGGTGGTTTAGATTTGTATCGCGTGAACATCGATAATTCAGGGAGGTTCGGCCGCCCAATCAACATGGGATCAACCATTAATACCCCAGGAGATGAAGCATTTCCACAGGTGAGGGATGCGGGTAAGTTGTATTTTGCTTCCGATGGGCACCCTTCAATCGGTGGTTTAGATTTATTTGTAGCGAGTCGAAACGAGAATGAAATCGTCGTAGAACACTTGGGGGCACCTATTAATTCGATTGGAGATGATTTTGCTATCTGCTTTGCTGATTCTACCTCAGGTTATTTTAGTTCAAATAGACCCGGAGGCAAAGGTGATGATGACATTTATTATTTCAAATCTCCTCAAGCTGAAAATACATGGTGGGGAATTGAAAATCCACAAAAACCAAAGGAAAGCCCAGGCCACAAAACAATCGCTTATCATTTGAAAACGCGCGTTGTCAATCTGGAAGGAAAAGCCATCCCGAATGCTAGTGTGAGCATCAAGCGCGATAATGAAGAAGCTCAGGTATTCAGCTCTGATAAACAGGGGTATTTGCCCATTTTTGACTTACAGGAAACAGATGAGCTTAACTTTAAGGGATCCAAAGATTCTTACCTAACTGTTCGCAATTCATTCTCCATGCAAGGACGAATCATTCCATTAACAAAATTGGTTAAGGAACAAACCGATACAACCTATACATTTGAATTGGCGATGGATCAACCTGAAGTAGGTCAAGAAATATCGCAATTATATGGAATTCACTCCATTTACTACAATGTTAATAAATCAGACATCCGGCCAGATGCTGCGGAGGAATTGGATAAGGTGGTTTACTTCTTGAATGACAACCCCCAAATCAATTTAGAATTAGGGGCACATACCGATGCTCGGTCGACCAAAACTTATAATCAAAAGTTATCGCAAGAAAGAGCAGAGTCTGCGGTTAATTACATTATTGCCAAAGGCATTAATCCACTACGAATCAAACCAAAAGGATATGGTGAAAGTCAGTTGTTAAACGGCTGCGTGGATGGAGTTGATTGCCCTGAGGAGATGCACCAACAAAACCGACGGACAGAATTTAGAATTACCCAAATCAAAATCGATTAACATGGCCCAGTATCTTTTGCAGCATGCACACATTGTCAATGAAGGAAAAATAACTTCGGGAGACATTCGAATTAAACATGGCCGAATTGACCAAATTGCATCGCAAATCAGTGCTACTCCAGCAGATACAGTTATCGATTTAACGGGAAAATATATCTTCCCTGGCATGATCGATGATCAGGTCCATTTCAGAGAACCCGGATTGACACACAAAGCGACCATCGCTAGTGAAGCACGCGCAGCAGTGGCAGGCGGAGTGACTTCTTTTATGGAAATGCCAAATACGGTTCCCAATGCATTGACTCAAGAATTATTAGCAGATAAATACCACATTGCACAGGAGAGTTCATTGGCCAACTACTCTTTTTTCATGGGAGCGGCTAATGACAATTTGGAAGAAGTCCTGAAAACCAACAAGCAAAATGTGTGTGGAATTAAGGTTTTTATGGGTTCTAGTACCGGAAACATGTTGGTTGATAACATGAAAACGCTGGAAACCCTATTTGCCAGCAGCGACATGCTGATCGCTACACATTGCGAAGATGAGGCGACCGTGCGCGCACGTTTGGAATTATTCCGCGCGAAATATCCCGAGGATGCACCTTCATTTATTCATCCATTAATTCGAAATGAAGAGGCTTGTTATTTATCTTCTTCGATGGCGGTGGATTTGGCCAAAAAATCAAATACTCGCTTACATATTCTGCACATTACAACAGCGGAGGAACTTGCTTTATTTGAGACGGGCAAACCTGTCAAAGACAAACGCATCACCTCGGAAGCTTGTGTGCATCATCTGTGGTTTGATGCATCGGATTATGAAACGCTTGGCGACCTAATCAAATGTAACCCGGCAATAAAGGAAGCCAGACACAAACAAGCCATTCGGGCAGCTTTACAATCTGGCGCCATTGATGTCATTGCAACAGACCATGCACCACATACTTGGGAAGAAAAACAACAAGGATATTGGAAGTCCCCATCCGGCTTGCCATTGGTGCAACATCCCTTATTAATGTTATTGGAGATGTCGGCAGAAGGAGTCCTCACCCTAGAACAAATCGCAGAAAAAACAGCACATCATGTAGCTGAGTGTTTCCAAATCTCAGAGCGAGGATATATTCGGGAAGGCTATTGGGCTGATTTAGCGATTGTAGATATGCACACACCGCATACAGTTACTAAATCAACTATTGAGTATCAATGCGGATGGTCTCCACTCGAGGGACATACATTCGCCCACAGCATTAGCCACACATTTGTTTCAGGACATCTAGCTTATCAAGCAGGCAAATTTGATCTCTCGAAAAAAGGGGAACGTCTTTTATTTGCGCGCTAGTATTATAGAATTTCGTCAAAAAAGACACGCATGTAGAAACCAAGTGATTGATTTCGCAATTCGCCAGGCTCAGTAGAAATATTCATTAAGCCCGTTTGATAAGTAAGACCAAACGAAACGAAATTTTGGGTAACGACACCGATACCTAGTTTGAAACCCATATCTAAACGACGAATATCACGAGAAAAACTTTCTCCTGTAGTCGTTGTTGTAGCAAAATTCCCCGAAGGTGTTTGCGCACGTCTTTCGTAGGTGGAATTATCCCAAAGACCAACGCCTAAATAAGGACCTCCCCAAATAGAATAACCACTTCCAAATTCAGAAAGGCTGCCCAACTTGATTTCAAAGTTTGGACTGACATCTAAATATTGCGTCGTAATACTGCGTTTCGTGTATGCTGAATCTGAAAATATCGTTTTGCCACTGAACCCACGTTGAGATAAAGATAATTGAGGGCTGAAATTGACACGCGATGTAACGGGAAACTGAATTCCGAGCCCTAATTCTAAGGAAGGTTTGAAGTAATACGATTCGTTTGAAACGCCACTGCCAACAAATCGAGCGGATTTTGCCTCTAAATGAAAGATCTTTTTGGGCTTGTATTTTTGGGCAGCAACTTGGCCTACAAATGCAAAAATGGCAATAGTGAGCAGCGTAATTTGACGTAACATAAGGATACCTTTGGAAATAATCTTCAATTTTAACCCATATTTATGTAATCACCAACTAATTTTGATTAATGGGTACATTATATGCAAAATAAAGTAAGCGAACTTTTAGCATTTTATTCAGCCGATGGGGTTGAGGCCGGACTTGATGAGGCGGGTCGCGGATGCTTAGCTGGGCCCGTAGTTGCGGCTGCTGTTATTTTACCCAAAGACTTTTACCACCCTTTACTGACTGACTCGAAGAAATTATCTTCCAAACAGCGCGACACGCTAATTGAGGTGATCAAAACCCAGTCGATTGCCTATGCCATCGCAGAAGTGGACCATGCAAAAATTGATGAAATCAATATCTATAAAGCAAGTGTGCTAGCCATGCACCGGGCAGTGGACCAACTTCCCATACGGCCGGACCATTTATTAGTAGACGGTAACCGATTCATCGAATATCCCTTTATCCCGCACACGTGCATCGTGAAAGGTGACTCGAAATTTTTTTCCATCGCAGCTGCATCGATTTTGGCCAAAACCTATCGAGATCAGTGGATGAAAGACGCAGCGAAACAATTTCCTGGATATGGCTGGGAACGAAATGCAGGGTATCCGACAATCGAACATCGAAAAGCAGTCATACAAAATGGCCCTACGCCTATTCACCGAAAAACCTTTCGTGTAGAAATAAAAGAAAAAGCCTAAATTGAACATAAATTTATTTGCTACATGCTTTCGAGGGCTTCAAGTCATTATCTTTCCTGGTTACTTTTGACCTTCCTTTTGGTGGAGAGTATATCACTAACAGGTCAAGTAAAATCACTTTACAGACGAGATGACGAATTGAGCAAACGTCAAGCAAATGCGACAGCTTTCAGTAAATTCCGCGACAGCTTATATCAAAAAAGCCAAACACAGGCTAAATTTCGAGGTATTGACCTCATTGATGATCTAGGAGAAGGCAGAAAATTAGTCTTCGAACATTTCAACGAAATTGGCGAAGCATTGTATGTAACGAATCATTCGAATCGTTTTGCAGGCCAAATGACGCGTACCGACCAGCTATATCGTGGAGGTAGTCTCGGACTAAACCTAAGTGGTGGCTCTGATACGCTATCTGGCTGGCTGGGAATATGGGATGGAGGAGTACCTTTGGCAACCCATCAAGAGTTTACAGGACGCATTAGCTCACAAGAATCTTCCATAACATCAGATCAACATAGCACACACGTGGCTGGAACCTTAATCGCGGCAGGCGTAAATGGTGCTGCACGCGGGATGGCATTTGGGGCAGATTTGAAGGCTTGGGATTATAGTAATGATAATACGGAAATTAGCGCTGCCTCGCTAAAATTATTAATCAGTAATCATTCCTATGGATATCAAGCGGGCTGGGTTTACGATGCAGCCAAATTAAAGTGGCAATGGTGGGGAAATGATGCGGTTAGCTCATCTGAGGACTATAAATTTGGTTTTTACGACAGCAATGCACAAGCCCTTGATCGCATCGCCTACAATGCCCCGATGTACCTGATGACTAAATCTGCTGGAAATAGCCGAAGCCAAACGGGCCCCGCTCCAGGCACCTTTTATTTACTCAGAAACACACGAGATTCATCATCTATTTCACGCGCAAAAAACGACGGGTATGATATCATTTCCACGACAGGTAATGCAAAAAATATATTGACCGTAGGTGCAGCTGAACTAAGTACGCAAATACCGATGTATGGCAAAGAAGTATTATTAAGCGATTTTTCTTGTTGGGGCCCCACTGACGACGGACGTATTAAACCTGATGTAGTAGGCATCGGAACAGATGTATTATCAACATCAAATACAGGAAACTCTTCCTATGCGACTCTCAGTGGAACTTCTATGGCTTCTCCGCAAGTAGCCGGATCTTTGTTTTTATTACAACAATTATACAATCGTCTAAATAAAGGTGCGTTCATGCGTGCAGCAACACTCAAAGGTTTAGCGATACACACTGCTTTAGACATGGGTAATGCAGGGCCAGACTACCAAAGTGGATGGGGGCTCATTAATGCAGAGCAGGCAGCCTCGGTAATACAAAATAAAAACGGATCGCATCGCATTACAGAAGGAACGCTATTAAATAATACTAGGCAAACTATCCCATTAATTGCCTCAGGAAAAGGCGATTTAGAAGTGACCTTATCTTGGACAGATCCCGAAAGTTCCGTCCTTTCATTATCCCCTGAAAATCTAAACAATCGGAGTCCGCGCCTGGTCAATGACCTGGATATCCAAATTCAAGGCCCACAAGGAATTTCGCTCCCCTTCATTTTAGATCCAGACAATCCAGGAAATCCAGCAACCACAGGGAATAACTTCCGCGATAACGTGGAAAAAATTCGTGTCATTGGAGCCATTCCCGGCCAAACATATACCCTAATTTTGTTCCATAAAGGTTCCTTAAGATCTGACAAACAAGACTTCAGCTTAGTCATCTCGGGAATTGGGGGAACGGCATATTGTGCTGCTGCGCCCACAACCAATCTCAATAGCATCACGAAATCAAAATTTGGCACAACCGAATTTACGGATGCAACTGCAACAGATTTTACACAAAAAAGAATTCAAACCGAACAAGGATCCCAGCTAGATTGGCAAATTGATTTTGCCAATGCACAGCTGAAAGATGCTTTGCTACTTGTCGACTGGAATCAAGATGGAGATTTCGACGATGCAGAAGAAACGGTTAAGTCATTTCAAGCTAACTCTACCTTTCGTGAAAGCATTCAAATATCCCCGCTGGCTACAGCTGGAAATTATTACCGCATGAGACTCATTTCGAGCACTAATGGACGTCCGAGTACCTGTGGCAATTACGCAAGCGGTGAAACGAACGATTTCCTATTAGAAATTACACAAGCTTCAAATGACATCGCCGCACTGTCAATTAGCAGCAACAGTGGATTCAATTGTGCCACCTCCGGGTCAACAACTGTACAAGCTAGAATCAAAAATTTAGGTAGTAAAGCCCAAACACAAATACCCATCCGAGTTAGTGTTTTATTAAATCAAAATGAAATAGGGCAGTTATCAGGTACAGTACCAGTCCTTGCATCTGGGAAAGAAACCATCATTTCAGTGAGTGGTCCAGTCACATTAGAGGCTGGTAAAAACTATCAATTTAAGTTGCAATCCAGACTCTTTGGCGACCAATTTGCCGGAAATAATGAGGTTTCCACTCAATACCAAACAGAAAACCCTCCAGCCCCAATCGCGACAGGAACAAGTTGCGTAGGTTCGAATGCCTTGACCTTAAATTCAACTAACGGTTATCCACTTTGGTACAGCAACAATACATTAATTGGCTCAGGCCTAAAAGTGTCTGCTACGCCTGGACGAGATTATTTTGTTTCCACCGCTGATTTTTCTGGCACCTTAGGACCAGCTACAAAGGCTGCATTTGGATCAGGCACCTACTTTGAAAACTTCGGGCCAGCACCCATTTTTGAAGTCAAAACACCAGTAATCTTAACTACCGCTCGCGTGTATGTGGGTACCTCGGGAACCATAACTTTTTCCGTGTTAAATCAAGATACAGGAGAATTGGTCTATTCCATAGCCAAAGACCTCATTGCCACCCGAACACAGCGAAATTTTAATAAAATCAATAGCCAACTTACGGATGACAAAAATGATCCCGGCCAAATTGTTGAACTTAATTTACCCTTCCCTAAACCAGGTAATTACCTGATTTCGCAGAGTTGCAGCAATGGCGCAACAATCTTCCGTAGTAATCGATCGCTCGCAGATACCGTGAACGCCCCCACTAACTTAGGTTACCCTTATACGATTCCACATATTTTATCCATGACCGGGGCCTTATTCAATGGTTCTCCGATTGCGTCAGGTTTTTACTATCTATACGACATGAAATTTAATTCGTTGGGATGCCCAAGTCCACGAGTTAAAGTGCCAGTAAGCCAACTAAAAGCTCCGATAATCAGCATTGATAAATCAGGAAGCAAAACGATTTGCAATGGTATTAGTGAAACGATCACAGCGATTACCAATGAACCCGCAGATTTAGCCTGGCAAATCAATGGTTCGCCTACCGGACAAAGTGGCAAAAGCATTGTAGTCACCAAAAGTGGATCTTATCAAGTTTCGGCTAGTTTTGGTGGTGTATGTCCAACACTTTCCAATGCCTTTACATTGAATGTGACTAATCCGTCATCGCCATTGATTTCATATAGAGACGGTTATTTGAACTCGACAGAGGGAACGAATATGCAGTGGTTTTTAGAGGAAACAAAAATTCCTGGTGCCACTGAACCCAAATTTCTACCAACGCAGTCGGGGGCATACAAGATCCAATTAATCGACATCAATGGATGCCTTGCTACTTCCGATAAATTATATATTAGTATTCTTGGACAAGAAACAGAGAATCCGTTTAGCCAAATCACTGCATTTCCGAATCCCACACAAGGGGGAATTCAACTCGGAATTCCTGATAAATGGAAGTCCATTCCGGCACGTATCGCCATCGTAGACCTAACAGGAAAACGCTGGTTGGAAAAGCAATTAAATACCGAGATAATTGATTTGCGAAGTTTGCCTAGTGGTACTTATTTTATTCAGTTCGAAGGAATTGCGGGCCAAAAACCAATCAAATTCATTAAATTTTAACGACATAGCGTCCATAAGAACGACTGGCCAAGAGATCATCTAGGATTTTTGGGGCTTCCTCCAATGAAATTTCAGTAGATAAATCTTCTACAGGTATCGCCCAATCAGACGCTAATAATTGCCAAATTTCTTGCTTACGTATTAAAGGAGCATCCGCAGAATAAATCCCAATCAACCGCGCACCGCGCAGGATAAAGGGATAAACTTGTAGTGGTAAATCGACCCCTGCTGCCATGCCACATGCCGCAACGACACCATCATATTGTAAACTTTTCAACAATTTTACGAGGACGTCTCCGCCGAGCACATCAATTGCTCCAGCAAATTGCATGGGATACAACGCGCGCGGTTTCTCCGCCAAAAATTCTTGTCGGCGTATAATTCGTTTGGCTCCCAGCTTCATTAATCTCTCATCCAATTCCAGTTTTCCAGACATGGCGACAACGTTAAATTGTAGCTTTGCCAACAATGCAACGGCAATCATGCCAACTCCTCCTGTCGCTCCCGTGACAAGAATTTCGCCAGCATTTGGGCTGAGGCCATTTCCTACTAATGCTTGAATGGCTAAACCGGCCGTCAATCCTGCTGTACCTAATTGCATGGCAGATTGTGCTGTAAGGCCAGTGGGCATCGCAATAACCCAGTCGCCTGGAACTGAAATGTACTCAGATAGCCCGCCATGACTATTCATCCCTTGATCGAAACCAGTGACGATGACCTCATCTCCCGGATGAAAAATCCCACGCTGATCTGACACCACGACTCCTGCAGCATCAATTCCAGGAATATGTGGAAAATCCCGTGTTATACCGCGATGGCCTGATGCAGAAAGTGCATCCTTATAATTGAGCGAAGAATAGCTAACTCGAATAAGCACTTCCTGATTGCCCAAAATCTCAAAAGGCAATGTTTGTACTGAGGTAGCAAATCCACCCTCGCTTGATTCTGTTGTCCAAAGGGCTTGAAAAGTATCCATACTTTTTATTTTTTCTGCCAAATAAAAACCATTCGTGGTGAGATTTTTTCGTCGAATTGTGCCAATGAATAATCGCCCAATAAATCTACTAAACTTAATCCCGACTGAGCCGCATACGCAATAAAGTCCTGTTTACTAATCAATTCTACTTTTTCCATAAACCGAAAGACCTTGCCTTTATCGGCAAAAACAATGGACTTATGCAAAAACCCGTTGGCCTCCCACCGCTTAATTTCAAACGATATTCCTCCGCGTGTAACAACTTCCTCCCGAACTAAATTGGCTAATACATACGTAGGATTAAAAAAATCCATGACTAAAACTCCACCTGGCTTTAATGCATCAGCGAAGGTTTGAAAGGCTAATAAATTATCAGCTGCGTGATCAAAATAACCGAAGCTTGTAAAGAAGTTAAATACAACATCGTAATCACCATGCTTAGGTACTGGCACGCGAATATCGTGCACAAAAAAGCTTAAATTTTCGGAGGCTAATGTATTAGCGGCCTGAATATTTTGGGGTGACAGATCAAACGCATCAACGGTAAGTCCTAATAGTTGGAGTGTTTTAGCATGCCGACCCTTTCCACAGGCAGCGTCGAGTACAAGGGCCTTTGGGGGGATTTGCAAACGCTTTTGAAGTGCTTGAATAAATGATGCGGCTTCGGCTTCATCGCGCTCCGCATATAGCATGTGGTAATAGGGAGAATCAAACCAGGTACTAAACCAATCCTGCTCTTTTTCCATTATTTACGGATAGTGACATTGGCCAAGAAGTCTTGATAGACTAACTGAATTCCATCGGCTAGTTCAATACGATGTTTCCAGCCGAGTCCATGCAACTTGCTGACATCCATTAGTTTACGTGGCGTTCCATCAGGGCGATTGGTATCCCATTTAATCTCGCCAGTAAAGCCTACTATCTTTTGTACGGTTTCAGCCAATTCTTTAATTGTCACATCTACTCCCGTACCGATATTTACCAATTCCGCTTCATCATAGGTTTCCATAAGAAACAAGCACGCCTCCGCTAAATCATCAGCATATAAGAATTCACGCATGGGAGACCCGGTACCCCACAATTCCATTGATTCGTCACCACGTACTTTTGCTTCATGAAACTTGCGTATCATAGCAGGCAATACATGGGAGTTTTGTAAATCATAATTGTCATTGGGACCATATAAATTCGTGGGCATAACCGAAATATAATTACACCCATATTGGGCACGGTAGGCTTCACACATCTTAATACCTGCGATTTTTGCTATCGCATAGGGTTCATTTGTAGGCTCTAATAGACCTGTCAGTAAATAAGATTCCTTTAATGGCTGCGGGGCTAATTTAGGGTAAATGCAAGATGACCCAAGAAACAACAATTTGGTCACCTGATTCACATAAGCAGCGTGAATAACATTGTTTTGTATCGCAAGATTTTCATAGAGGAAGTCGGCACGATACGTATTATTTGCCACGATACCCCCCACTTTGGCAGCCGCTAAAAAAACATACGCTGGTTTTTCACTTACAAAAAAGTCCGAAACGGCTTGTTGGCTACGTAAATCAAGCTCTTGCGAAGTTCTTACCACCAAGTTCGTATATCCATTCTTTTGAAGTGAACGAACGATGGCAGAACCGACCATCCCTCGGTGCCCAGCGACATATATTTTTGCGTGCTTTTCCAATGTGTAATTTGATTATTTAGCTTCTCGTGATAAAAAACGTTACAAAAATACACAAACTACCTGAGGGATACATTTAAATTCCTATTTTTGAGAAATTTTTTTGGACGTTCATCGTTCCATACCTATGAAATTTAATGGATTAATTTTTTTTCTGTTTGTATCCATTTGCTTCCGCAGTGAGGCACAAGACAAATCCATTTTTTCAACTACGAAACCAATCACAGATACCACAAAAAAAGTAGGAGGTTTGTTTGGCGGTCGGCTCAGCACAGGACTTGAGCAAGGCCTAGAATCAGCCAAAAATATCAAAAATGAAAGTCAGGCGATTTGGGAAGATGTAAGCATCAAAGCAAGTATGACCGCCCGGCGTTTAAAAAAGAAAGTACTTCCTAAAGACGAATATGAGGGGACAAAAACGGAGCGTCGTGTGGGCAATTATGGCAATGGCGGTAGAGCCACGCTGGAAGAATTTAATGTCGTCAAGTATGTGGAAGATGAAGCAGTAAGTCGATATGTGCAAGAAATTTGGTGGTACGACCCTGAGCAATCCCGTATCGTCAATACACCGCTGAAAGAGAATCAGCGCGCTCAAATTTGTCACGGTCCTTATCGGAAAATTGTGAATCAAATCGTCGTAGAGGAGGGCAATTTTTACATGGGAGCTAAGGATGGCCGATGGGAAACGTATGATTCCGAAGGAATACTACTAACGAAAATTTATTTTGATCGCGGGTTTCCTGCAGGGTCTAACATTAGCTATTTTGATGCTGCCAAACTCAAAATCAAAGAAGTCATTCCGTTTGTTTATGGAAAGTCAACAGGACAGTATTTGTTGTTTTATCCATCGGGAAATTTGGCCTTGGAAGGAAAATTAGATGAAGGTGTACGCATTGGAAGATGGCGCGAATTTTACGAATTTGGTACTGGCGGCCGGCTCAAAAAAGAAATGCGATACGGCAAAGATAAATTTGAAGAAATAGAGCCCATCATCGTGCAAGAGCGTGATGAAAAAGGAAAAATAACCAGTCAAACGAAAACGAAATTCGACTAATGCGGACGCTGCTCATTTTCTGGGTCTGTCTCCTTTGCGCTGGGCAATCACCTGCGCATGCGATTCCTGCTAGTACGTCTATGGTACATTTCAGTACACAAACGAAACATCATTCTAAACCTGAAAATCCAAAACAAGAAAATCGGGAAGAAGGGGATGAGTTGGCCGATGAAGATGAGGATTTCCCAAATGAGTCCTTGATATCTTGGGCATACACCCTTATTCCAATTTGGGTAGATGAAAGACTTTCAGATAAATTTTATATTGTTGGCGAATCAGTTGGCCACGTTAATCCGATCGTTCCCCCTCCCGACTGGCGGAATTAACACCAACTAATTTTTCATTAATTAAATATATCTAAATATGAATCAATACATACAGTCCTTTCTAAAGGGGGATTGGAAAGCCGGTATTTCCGTATTTCTGGTCGCACTTCCCCTTTGCTTAGGAATAGCCCTTGCGTCTGGCGCTCCGATGATGGCTGGATTAGTCGCTGGAATCGTGGGTGGCATTATCGTATCCCTAATATCTGGCTCCGAATTATCCGTTAGTGGACCTGCAGCCGGGCTTACAATCATCGTGGCAAATGCCATAGCAGACTTACAAAGTTTTTCTGGTTTTCTGGTGGCTGTCATTCTGGCCGGAATCATTCAAATAATTTTAGGCGTTGTCAAAATGGGTAAAATTGGTGGGTTCTTCCCATCATCCGTAATTCGAGGCATGCTAGTTGCCATTGGCATTGTGATCATTTTAAAACAAATACCGCATGCGTTTGGTGACGACTTAGATTTTATCGGCGATTTTGAATTTTCACAGATTTCAGACGGACAAAATACATTTACCGAGCTCGCGAAATCAATCTTAGAGATAAAAATGGGGGCGCTTATTATTTCAGCAACAGGCTTAATCCTTTTGTTTTCTTGGACAGCCTTGGGTGAAAAAATCAAGGTACTTAACGCTTTGCCAGCATCTCTTTTTGTCGTTCTAGCGGGTGTCGGACTCAATGCACTTTTTCGATACCAAATGCCTTTCTGGTATTTAGGTGATTCTGCTGACCACATGGTAAATCTGCCAATATTCGAATCTGTAGGAGCGATTGCCTCTGGGATCAGTAGTCCAGACTGGAGCTTTCTTTCGCAACCGAAGGTTTATACGGTAGCCATTACACTGGCCATTGTCGCTTCACTTGAAAGTTTACTTTCGTTAGAAGCCACTGAAGCCCTTGATCCACAAAAACGAATTGCATCTGCAGATCGCGAATTAATTGCTCAGGGAGTTGGTAATATTTCGAGTGGTTTATTGGGTGGCTTACCCATAACATCTGTCATCGTTCGTTCTTCTACCAATATTTACTCAGGTGGAAAAACACGCGTTTCGAGCTTTACACATGGCGTGTTATTACTCATTGCCGTACTCGCACTGCCGCTCTATTTAAATCAAATTCCATTGGCATGTCTTGCCAGTATTTTACTCTATACCGGTTATAAATTAGCCCACCCCAAAGAGTTCAAAAAGGTTTTTGCGGAAGGATGGAAACAGTGGACCCCATTTCTAGTCACCATCCTGATTGTGGTTGGGGTGGATTTACTGTGGGGTATTTTCGTCGGCACGCTTGTAGGCCTAATTTTTGTCGTAGCAACCAATTACTCATCTGTTTTCTCGGTCTATACAAAAGATAATGAGGTCTTAATCAAATTTCAAAAAGATGTCACCTTCTTGCATAAAATGGCACTAAAAGAAACGCTACGGACAATCCCATTAGGATCTGAAGTATACATCGATGTATCCAAGGTCCATTTTATGGATCATGACATTAAGCAACTAATTGAAGAATTTATCGCTAGTGCCCACGAAAGAGGTATCGAAGCAGATTTAAAAAAGAAATAACGATGAACGAATACAAAAAACTATTGCTAAGCAATAAAGCTTGGGCGAGTGAACGCTTGGAGCTCGACAAAAGCTACTTTGATAATCTATCCAAAGATCAAAATCCATTATTCCTTTGGATTGGTTGCGCGGACAGCCGGGTTCCTGCAGAGGAAATTACACATGCTGACCCCGGTGACATTTTCGTACACCGCAATGTGGCTAATATGGTTGTCCATACAGATATCAACCTACTCTCTGTCCTACAATATGCCGTGGAAGTACTTGAAGTAAAACACATCATTGTTTGTGGACATTACAATTGTGGCGGGGTCAAAGCAGCTATGACGAATCAGGATTTTGGACTGATCAATAAGTGGCTTCGAAATATTAAAGAAGTGTATGAAAAAAACTTCAAAGAGCTTCAAAGTATTGAAGATGAGCAGCTACGTTTCAATAAAC
>JACCDW011891046.1_pt1 | contig 14800 bp, 10 predicted proteins | sample 7449781 | NCBI WGS metagenome assembly JACCDW01 (sample SAMN15323449, study PRJNA562643) | freshwater metagenome | isolation source: river surface water | place: USA:Blue River Watershed | collected 2017-08-18
AACTCGATCCAATTACCTTCATTTATGGTATGGGTGCAGCTATCGTATTGGTAGGTGCGATGTTTAAGTTTTTGGGCTGGAACTTTGCGAACGAAATGTTCATCATCGGTCTTTCGGTTGAAGCAATTGTATTTACAATTTCGGCTTTTGAGCGTAAAGTAGAAGACAAAGAATATAATTGGGAGCAAGTTTTTCCGCAGTTGGAAAATGGAGAGAACAAGGGGGGCGTGGATACAAGTGGATATCAATCAGCGATGGCTCAGTTTTCACAAACCTTGGGTCAATTGAGTACTGGATTGAAGGAAATGACAGAAAGCGTGAATCAAATAAAATCTGAATTAAAAAGTAGCGCTGATCAATCTGCTTCCATGCAAAAAACAATGACGGAGTTTAATCAGTTGATGAATAACTACAACGATAATCTTCGTAAGATCAACGATCAATACAATAGTTTTATTCAAAAATAATAAGAGGAAAATCTAACAGAAATGGGTTCCTCAACCATTAGAATAAGCAGAGCTAAAAACGTCTCATTTATGAGGCTGTCTCTGTTTTATTTGATTTTTATTGTTCAAATTTTCTTTACCTCTCCGGGTTTGTATGTAATGCAGTATAAAAGTGTTGCAGCCACGCAAACCATGATCAATGAGCGTTTGGAGTCTGAATTAAATGTATTTCGTGCGGTAGACGATAATCAAGCTCAACTAAAAGCTACTACGTTGCAATTGGTTTCTGATTTGGATAAATTGAAGGAGAAATATTATGCCTACGAAAAAGAGGCTGGCATTGCCGGAGATCGTTTACGAGAAAACAAGTTTTCGGAATTGCAAGTGAGACAAGGTGAGTTAGGTGTTCAAGTAAATAAAATACTTGCTACCTATTTAGATGCTTATGGGAAAGTAGGGGTTAAAAATTTGGCCGACGATATCAAGAAACTTCGAGATTATAAGGGCGTTGAATTTGATGCCATGTATTATTTCTTCAAGGCTACCCCCAATGGTGTAGTACCAACGGTATTCGAACATTTCAAAACGGTATTTCTTTATCAATCGTTAATCGCGCTTAAAAAGAAAGACTTAGAATTACCGAAATTTGAGATTCTTAGCATCGATCAAACTGATTTTATTCAAAAGTTTAAAAGGAGTTTAATATTAGGTGAAACTTTAGACCTTAAAATTAGGCCGAAAGAAACTGGTGTAAAACCTGTAGTTAAAGTAAATGGTGCCGTTATAGATATCGAAGCTCTTAATAAAGTGGATTTTCGTATAGTTTACAAACCTACACGAGTAGGTGATTATTCTCTAGAGGTAGCCGTTGGCGAAAAGAGAATTTTGGCTTCCTTTGAAGTTGTAGCGCCTGCGTTCCGATTTATGCGAAGTTCGTCGAGCATTAGTGGTGTTGTTGGTGAGAAATTTTTCATCACTCTTGATAGTGTGTATGTTCCCAAAGGGGATTTTGTAAAATTTGTATCGTCTGCAGCTACTATCGAGAGGAAAGGAATGCAATTGATTGTTATCCCTCAAAAAGAAGGAAGGTTTGATATTGCAATGATGCTGGGAGATAAAGAGGCGGATAGAGCCGCATTTTTTGCATCAGTTAAGGAAGCTCACAAAGTTTCGTTAATGGATGTTGCAGGAAATACAGTTGCATTATCGCAGGCCAATAAATTGGAATCGGATAATAGTTATTGGCAAGTAGTTGATTTTGATATGTCTGTGACCTATCCTGATGGCACATACAAGAAATTACACAGCACCACTAGATTTTTACGCAATGAATTGAGAGAATTGGAATCTAAGGCTCCTAAAGGCAGTGTTATTATATGTGATAATATTCGTTTGGTAGGACAAGTGAATGGATCAACGGCAAAAGGGGAGTCGTTAGTAATTGTAAAATAGTATGGCAAATTTGGTAAAAGTTAAAAAGACGAAAACCCTACGCTTTAAATTAATAAGTGTATTGTATTTGTTGTTCATCTCCCTGTCTATTTTACAAATTCCAATTGAGTGGTTTCGTATTAATGCTACGGTTGCCGATTACATGAATAATTCCACAACGGTAAAAATGGATATTCCTGTAATTATCAATGCTATGTCGGAACTGGAACGGATCGATGCTGAATTTTCAAAAGAAATAGGATACGATGCGAAGTTGAAGAAATTCAAGGAACCGGAAAGTTATTCTGCAACGGATATGTATTTTATCCGTTGGGCCAATGGGGATAAACTTTTCGCAAAAATGACTCAGATGAAGGATTATTTCATGGCTTTGCCAGAAGATCATCCTAAAAGGAAGGAATTTGAGCGATTGTTTAGTGAGGATTTAAAGAACGGTTTGAAGTCGAATAAAAATAAGCTGTGGGTAGAATGGAAGTTTAAACACGTTCCAGCTGCCGTTGTAAAAACTTGGATTGCAGATTTAAAACTTCGTTTGAAACTTCTAAATGGCGGTATCATTGTTAAAGAGGAGCAAAATAAAGATTACTTGGTACTAATGGCATATAATATCGAAGCCGTTAGACCGGGAGATACCGTTAAGATTGTAGTTTTTGATCATGATAAATTATCGGTGACGGCTACAGAAAACGATAATGTATTTAATCTAAATAAATGGAATGGAGACACTTTGTTGTTCATCCCACCCTACGTAGGTCAATATTCCTTAAGTTTTAAGAAAAATGGTTACGAAGAGGTGTTGAAGGTAACCTCAGTAGCGAGGGAATTTGAACGTGAAACGGATCATGGATTTAATATCTTTTATGAAGGAAAACCCGCGGAGCTACATTACATAAATTTGTTAAATACTGGCAGCGCCAGTTGTAGCTGCGACCCAAATATGTCCATTAGCAGTAGAACCAACAAAGTTAGTTTTACTCCGCAAAGTGCTGGCTGGTGTAACTTCCTTATTAAGAATAAAGATGGAATGTTATTGTTAAAGGATTCTATCTATGTTCAGAAATTACCAGAGCCGTTTATTCATGTAGATGGAAGTAGTGATAGAGCAATATCTTACAGCAGATTGAGTTCCACTGGGAAAATTGTACTTCATGCAAAACATCCTGATCTTGCTAATTTTAAATACAAAATCAATGGTTTAAAATATCGATTAATTGGTGTGAATAATGAATTACAGACCGTTTCTGGTACTGAAATTGTAATACCCGCTGATAAAGTTTCTATGTTGCGCTATGTTGTAGTAGAAGAGGCAACGATTGAGACAGAAGTAAATAAAATGGTTAAAAAAGAGCCAATAGTAATTCAAATTAGAAAGTAATAATGAGAAGTTTATATCGTTTAATTGTTTTTGGGATAGCATTCATTAGCAGTCAGTTGATGGCTCAGTCTAATGAAGTTAGGATTTCTGGAACACGAGTAATCGCTGCCGGAGAGACGTTTTCTGTTTCCGCTGGTACAACAATAGTTTTAGAATCTGGAGCTAGCCTTTTAGTGGATGGAAGCATCAAATTGAACGGAAGTTCGGATAAAAGAATTAAAATCATTTCTGCCGATTCAAAGAATCCTGGATTGGGAATTTCTATTGAAGGGGTTAATGAATCGGGTAAAATTGAAATTGAGAATGTTGATTTTATCGGACTCGTTCAACCATTGCGATTTGATCCTTTTTGGTATCGTAAATCTGTAGAGATTTCAAATAGTAATTTCTCTGACGTTAATTTTGGTGAACCGATTATTTATGTTTCAGCACCGTTACTGGATTTGAGGGATGGGAAGACCATTGATTTCAAATTGAAAAATTCTAAGTTTTTTAATAATAGCGATAATATCATTTTAGAAAAAGTAGGATCTGCGGGAATTCGTTACGAGTTGGATGCTATAACGCTGAATGACAATTCTTTACACGGTGAAGATGGTTCTATGGGTATGTTGCATTTGGATTTAAGTAAAGATGCAAATCAAGCTAACATTTCTTTAGGGAACTTTGTAATTGTAAACAACACCTCTGGGATGGCGCCAATTGGTATTTCCGTTAGTGGTGGTCCTGGGGACAAATTGAATGTTCCAATGGGGAATGTTTATTCCAATGTATCCGCAAACTCAATTGTCTACGATTCAAGAAGAGATAAACGATTGCCTTCGTTGGGTTTGGAAAATACCTCTGCGTTAAGCACCATGAAAACTCCACAAGATTTTGTATTAGGCGCGAATCATACTTTTGGAAGGATGGCATTAGCGGTTTCAGGGAATCCAACGGTAGTTAAACTAGTAGATACCTTTGATAGACCCGTTTATGTTAAGCAGGATAGAATAGGAGATTCTTTAATAGTAACGTATTTAGAAGGTAATCCGGCAATAGGTACTTTACAGAATGGTGTTAAATTCAAAGTTCCTGCCTTAACGGCGAAACAATTACCACCACCGTTATATCGTAAAGTGGATACCACATTGATTAGCCCTAAATGGCCTGATACATTAAATGCTAAAGATGTAACATTAAAAATTAAAATTCCTACTTTTGGTAAAAAGACCCCAATAACGGTATTGAAGAATTGGGAATTAGGTTTTTGGGGCGGCGGAGGTGTTTATGGTGGTGGAGATATCAAACATAAATTCGCTCCGTTGATGTCTACTATGGAAATTAGTGCTGGTGCTTATGGTCAGTATAACATTAACAGTAGATTTTCTTTAAAGGCATCGTTCTATCATACCTCTATATCGATGCATAATTTGTTTGCAACGGGTTTATTTACTGGTGGATTATCGCCCATCGCAATTAATATGAATTATGAGAATTTCACTCCTTTTGGTAATGCTTGGTCTGTAATGTTTGTAACACCAATGAATATTGTGGAAGGGGAGATGATTTGGCATTTGAAGGATTACGCGTTCAAACCGGGAAAGAAAAGCAGATTTGTACCATCCATTGGGTTATCTTTTGGATTGTTAAATTATACACCTTATCGTTACGCTTATAAGAGTCAGAGAAATAATGAGACCTATGCTCAGTATAAGGATCGTATGAACGAGCAGTATAAATTCGACTTACGTAAATTGGGATCTGAAGGTCAGAATTTCTTGCCAGGAAAAGATCAATATGGAAAGGTTGCTGCAAATGTAGGTGCTACTTTTATGTTGTCTTACATTCGGAAGAAATGGAGTTTTAAGGGGGAAATCAAGAGTGTATACACAACTACGGATTATTTGGATGATTTTGGACCAGGTTTATGGTATGGGGGTAATTACCAATTAATGCGAGACAATCAGCAAGCAGTAGATCCTAATTCTCCTGAATATTTGGCGAATTTAAACAAGATTTCTGCATATAGTCCAGATATAAATCCTGCCACGTATCGTTCTACCAATGGTTTAAATGATTGGTATTTCCAGATGCACATGGGTTTGAGTTATAATCTAGAACCCAAAAAGAAGAAGGCAGAAATTCAGCCATTGACAACTGAAACTACAAAAGCTAAATAATTATTGGAACTGAAGTCTATATAGCAAAGAATAAATTATTTATAACAAAACAATTGGCCATCTTTCGAGATGGCTTTTTGTTTATAAAGTAAATCGTTAATTATTCTGGGATGTAATCTTTGCTTTTGCCATACGGCGGGGAATTTGTAACTTTGCGGTACAAAATTTTTAATTATTCCATGGCTCTTGAAATCAAAGTACCCGCACCCGGAGAATCGGTAAGTGAAGTAACAATTGCAAACTGGTTAGTGAAAGAGGGTGATTGGATTGAAATGGATGCCCCCATCGCTGAATTTGAAAGCGATAAAGCAACATTTGAAGTGAATGCTGAGAAAGCAGGGGTAATTGAAAAATTAATAGGAAATGTAGGGGATACCATCGTCATAAATACAGTTATAGCAGTTATTAATACCGATGCCGCTAAACCTGCAGGAGCTGAGAAAGTTGCTACAAGTCCAACGGAAACATCATCCTCATCATCGGCAAAACAAGAGGCCAAAACCGCGGCTGTTAAAGAAGTAGAGAGTGGAGCTTCTGCCTTATCCTCAGGCGTCACAGCGATAAATACTTCAGATTTAAATGCCTCGCCCATTGCAGTTCAGTTGATTCAGCAGTATAAGTTGGATCCCAAATCCATCAAAGGTACTGGGGCCAATGGAAAAATCACAAAAGTGGATGTGTTAGAGGCTATAGTTACTGATGGCAAAGGATTGAGTACAGGAGGTAATCAATCAATTAGTTCAACTAATAGTAAATATCACAGCTCTAACCGTGAGCCAAAGCGCGAGAAAATGTCGAATTTACGTAAAACAGTAAGTAGACGTTTGGTGGCTGCGAAAAATGAAACTGCCATGTTAACCACATTCAATGAGGTTAATATGAAGCCGATAATGGATTTAAGGGCTCAGTATAAGAAGAAGTTCGAAGAGACACATGGGGTAGGGCTAGGATTTATGAGTTTTTTCACTCGTGCAGTTTGTATAGCGTTAAAAGATTGGCCAGCAGTTAATGCAAGCATCGAAGGAGAAGAAATTATTTATCACGACTACTGCGATGTGTCCATTGCTGTGAGTGCTCCTAAAGGTCTAGTTGTTCCTGTAATTCGTAGTGCAGAGACCTTGAGTTTATCGGAAATAGAAAAAGAAGTAAAACGTTTGGCTGGTAAGGCAAGAGATAATAAGTTGAGCTTGGAAGAAATGACAGGAGGTACGTTTACTATTACAAATGGCGGGGTGTTTGGTTCTATGATGAGTACTCCCATTATCAATCCTCCTCAAAGCGGAATTTTGGGAATGCATAATATTGTAGAACGTCCAGTTGTAGAAAATGGACAAATCGTTATTAGGCCGATGATGTACTTGGCATTGAGTTACGATCACAGAATCATCGACGGTAGAGAATCCGTTAGCTTTTTAGTGAGAGTGAAGCAATTGTTAGAAAATCCCGAAATGTTGTTCGATGGTAAAAGACCAGAGGAAACCGTTCTCGGATTTTAATAAAATTTCATTAAAGTACAGGCTTGCAGTTCATAAGCCCGGGAACTAAGTATATTTTACCGGTTAACTCTTCTTTGCATCGATATCGTGTACGCATTCTTTCTAATTTTCTAAATTGTCTTCCGTCCTGGGTTTCGAATAATAACCCTACCCCCATTTCTTCAACTAATATCCAAGGGTTGTCCATGTCGTATTTACGCAGGGTCCTAACCAAATTGCCGTCAGTACAACTGCTTGCTTTTGGATTTTTTAAGTAATTTAATAAGGCCAAATATACATCTGTGGGTAGAATTTCCTGTTTGAAGATTGGTAGGCTAATTTGCTGAAAGTGCGATTTCCACTCGGATCCATGAGGTGCCACCCGCCCTCGAAATTCTTCAAAGTTTACTAGGTGCGCAACTTCGTGCAGAAACGTTACTAAAAAGGCATAAGGATTTAAATCCTTATTTAATGAGATTCTGTGGGCTTCACCGGGTTTCGGCGGACGATAATCGCCGAGTTTCGATAATCGCGGTTTTTTTATCTTTAATTGAATTTTGTATTGAAGCATTAAGTCTGCAGCGTATTCTTCGCTGCCTTTGGGTAAATACTTCGATAAAATAAATTGCAATTGTTGACTGTTCATCGCAGAATCACATCCCAATCCTAAAACTACCTGCTGTGGATATTGTTTAGCGCTTTCTCCGCAATAGTAAGTCCAATAGATAATGAACTAGTAGCTGCAGGGCTGGGGGCATTTAGAACGTGTATGAAGGTTTCTGTTTCATGGATGTAGAAATCATCAATTAGTCCACCGTCTTTGTCGCAAGCTTGGGCACGGACTCCCGCACCTGCAGGTTCTAAATCATCTTCCTGTATCGCCGGGACCAATTTTTGTAGTGCTTTCACAAAGGCAGGTTTAAAAAATGACCGCTTGTATTCACCTAAGCCTGTTTGCCAATATTTGGCGGCCACTTTTTGAAACCCGCGGAAGGTAATACTCTCCCAGAATTCAGACCAATTAAAACTAGATTTGGTATAGCCTTCTCTACGAAATGCAAAAACTGCATTGGGGCCAGCTTCAATTTCACCGGTTATTCTGCGCGTAAAATGTACGCCCAAAAAGGGGAAATTTGGATCAGGAACTGGATATATTAGATTTTTTACCAAATATGCCTTTTCAGGTTTTATACTATAATATTCTCCTCGAAAGGGTATAATTTTAACGGGTAATTGTTCTCCTGCCAGGGAGGCAATTTTATCACAGTACAGTCCAGCACAGTTTATGGCTAACTTACTTTGGTATCGGTTTTTCTCTGTATGTAAAACTGTACTATCCGAAGTTTTTGTTACTGAAACTACTTTTTCACCGGTTAATATCTGGCCTCTTCCTGAAGTTAAAATTCGTTTTGCAATGTGTTCTGAAACCAATTTATAGTTCACGATTCCAGTTTGAGGCACAAAAATGCCCTTTAATCCAGAGCAATGGGGTTCGTACGCCAGTATTTCTTCTTTGGTTAAATATCGTAGGCCTGACAATCCATTTTGAATTCCTCGCTGATATATATTCTCTAACGCTCCAAATTCTTCTTGAGAAGTAGCTACAATTATTTTTCCGCAAAGATCGTAAGGGATTTCCTCCTCTTTGCAAAAATCAAGCAACATATGGTATCCCCGAATACAATTCTCTGCTTTTAAGCTACCCGGTTTGTAATAAATTCCCGAATGAATCACACCGCTGTTATTCCCGGTTTGATGACTTGCGATGGATCGTTCCTTTTCAAGAACGGTTACCGAAATATTAGGGTCGATATTTAGTAATTGCCAAGCAGTAGATAAACCTACGATGCCCCCACCAATTACAACTACATCTGAATTCATAAAAGCAAAAATACCCAATTCAAAGCATTTATTTCATTGAAGTTCTGCCTAAAACTTCACATCCTATTAGGCAGTTTAAACAATTTTTTATACTACAAAATTCTTGATATTGAGAAATGATTCGCTGGCTATCGAGCGCGGTTGTTAATGTTGGGATTAACTTCTGAAATTTCTTGGAAATAGAATTTGTTTCAGGTGGTAATTCTTGAAGGCATTGAGATAGTAAGTCAATGGAATTATGGGAGTTTCCTCTACAATACCGTAATAGCAGAAATCCGTTGATAATTATTTCATGAATCTTGGACTCACCTAATTGATACTTGTTGTCGATCTCCAATGAGTTGATTAGAGAATTTTTATATTCATGGACTTCGAGGTTATCTATAGACCATTTATCTAACCTGTTTCGATTATTAAAAATCCAATAAGCAAACTGCCGAATGCGAATTTCTGGAAATGACGAAGGGCGAATTTCTTTGTATTTCCATCCAAGTATTGGTGAAGCAGGTAATTGATATTTGAATTTTATGCGGGAAAATAATTGTCTTTCGGCCGGTGATAGGCGCTCAAATAAATTAGCGATTCCTAATAAATAACTTGCTAGTTCTGATTGATTATTGACCGTGAGTATGATTCTTTTTAGAATATTTTTAGTTAATGATAATGCTAATTCTCCATTATGTTTCCCTAAAAATGCTTTCAACAGCACCCAAAAAGTAGTAACCCACCAGTCACCATGAAATTCTTGAATTAGAACTTGGTTAATGGCGTTTTTTTTTCTTTCGTATCTACGTTTTAAACTATGGCTACTTTGCTCCTGCCAAGTTATGTGATTTATAATATTGCCAGAACACAAGAGGTCTTTTTTGTTGTGAACCGTTTGAGCCAAAGCGAGATTTAATCTGTGTTTTAAAACAAATGTTTCAAGACGAGAACCATTTTTTTTAAATACCGGTATGTCATCATCAAAAACAACATGTAGAATAACATTATCATAGGCCTCATCATGGTGATGTTTGTGATTTATCCAATCGGATGATTTAATGTGAATTTCAATATCACCGTGCAATTTTTCTTGGTCGATAGATATTTCTGCTAATGTAAAATCAGGTCCGTCGGTATGGTTATAGCGACCTTTCTGATGAATTACTATGGCTTTACCTTCTGTTGTGGTTAGGTTATAAGGGATGAAAGATTGATGGTTCCAAATGGTGTGGAGAAAGTACTCGTTCATTCTGCGAATAAATCATTTGACAAACATATAAGCGAGTGTACTAATTGTAATTTGCGATAATCGCAACGAGGAATTTAATAATTGCAAATACTGCCTATTTTTGTTGTTGAATGTCAACAGAAATTAAAAAGTTAAGTATTGTTATTCCTGCATACAATGAAGGTAGAACCATACACTTTATTTTGGATAAGGTTAAGCAAGTATCGTTAATAAATAATATCGAAAAGGAGATAATTATTGTTAATGATTGTTCCAAGGATAACACGGTAGAAGCGGTAGAAAATTACAGAAAATCCAATCAGGATCTAAATATTCAATTCTATTCGCACGAAGTAAATCAGGGTAAAGGAGCTGCTTTACATACCGGTATTTCCAAGGCAACGGGAGAGGTGTTAATTATTCAAGATGCCGATTTGGAGTATGATCCCAATGAGTTTAATATTTTGCTGAAACCAATAATTGATGGGTTTGCAGATGTGGTTTATGGCTCTAGATTTATGGGGGGAAAACCGCATCGAATATTGTTTTTCTGGCATACTATCGGTAACAAGTTTTTAACGTTCTTAAGTAATATGATGACCAATCTGAATCTTACGGATATGGAGACGTGTTATAAAATGTTCAGAACGGATATTATTCAATCTTTACCATTGCAAGAAAAGCGCTTTGGTTTTGAACCTGAAGTTACCGCCAAAATTGCAAGAATTCCCAAAATCCGTATTTATGAAGTGGGTATTAGTTATTACGGTAGAACTTATGAAGAGGGAAAGAAAATCGGTTGGAAAGACGGATTTAGAGCCATCTATTGTATCATTAAATTTAATTTCCGAAAAGCGTTGAGCTATCTGCTATTACTAATTTTTTTAGTTGCGCTTTCAATCTTTGGTTATATTGGCTTGTGGGTACTTTCCGACTTAATTTGATTTACTAAATACTCGTTTTACGATTTATAATTCATCGCATGAAATTTGCTAATCACAGAATTCAATGGGTTTTAGTTTATTTCATTTCGATATTAGGCGCATGGTTTTGTATTGATTCCGGGCATGAGTTTGGAGATGATTTTATTTTATATATAGATCAAGCAGAGAGATTTTGGAACAATTTCGATTATCAACAGCTACAAATTGAAAATAAATTCTGTATGCAGCATTCCGATCAACTGATTGGACCCTATTTGTATCCTCGCGGATTCCCGTTTTTTTTATCATTGTTTATAGGCTTGAAAGATCTATGGGGATGGGAGACTATTAAATATATCAATTATTTATTTTTTCTAATTTCTTCCGTTGTATTCTTTTTCCAGATAAGAAAGAGAATTTCTATAAAGCCCCAATACCTACTCATTATTGCTGTTACAGTTCTATGGAATCCAAAAGTTTGGGAGGCGTCGGATCGTTTGCAATCGGATTTGTTTTTTGCCTCCTTGGTTATGTTTTTTTGGAGTGTATGGTGGAATGAAGGTGGTTCTAAATGGTTGCGCTGGATATTATTGACGGTGTTAGTTTTCTGGGCAACGCTTACGAAAACCAATGGGGTGTTATTGTTATTGCCTATCGGACTGCAATTATTAGTTGCCATGACGGTTTTAATTTTTAAACCTTCAGCAAACGATCGAGGTAATTTATTGAACTATTATAATCGATTGCATTTTGGGTCAACAGACTTGAAATCCAGAATTGGTTTCATTATAGGTTGTCTAGGGGTTGTTTTCGCTGGGCTTTTTGCTCTTTGGATGGAACGAAATACGGGAGCTAATCATTGGAAAGAACTATTTGCTGGGAATATAATGCAGACCTTGGGGTCAAATTTTATTCAATATTGGGGTATGTTGGGGGTGTTGCCGATTTGGCATGCAATCAACATTGCAAAATCAGTAGCTGTAATTATCCAGCTTCCCGATATATGGATATGGTTCCCTTTCGCATTATTAACAGTGGGGGTGGGGATTGTTTTTATAAAAAAAGGTATCTCGAATGTAAGCTTAGAAATTTCTTTATATATAATCTTCAATCTGATTTTGTTAACGATATGGCCAAGTCAACAAGGGGTGAGGATGTTATTCCCAATTTATCCCTTGTGGATTTTATTATTATTTCTTGCAGTTCAACAACTAATTAAATCTTGGAATAAACGGTTTAAGGAGTTTCTGTGTTCCAATAGTGGAAGAGGAATTATCCTGTTGATTTTGTTCATTCAAGGGTCTATGACTGCTCAACACTATTTTCAATTGGATACGAATCGGGCGTTTTCAAAAGATATGGTTGAATTATCTCGATTTATTCGTGATTCAACTGAAAAGGAATCAATAATTTCATTTTTTAAACCCAGACTTCTTCGATATCAAACAGGAAGACATATAATTCGAATAGAGAATACGGTTGATTATTCCACAGATAGACTTAAACTGCAGATTCCCATAAATTATACTGCTTTGAAATTGGAAGGAGTGGATTATTACGTAGTTCCTAAAGAGTATAGAAATATAACTTCTTATAATTCAATAATTAAAAAGTTAGATTCGTCCTCTAATAACTTGACCGGTAGCCCTGTTACAACATTAGATAGACAATTGAACGTTAGGGACTCTTCATCCATCATTAATCCAGTTAATAAATTGGATGACAATAATCAATTTACTAGTTATCCAGTGGTTTTTGAAAATCAACAATTTAGAGTGTTTGATCTAAGGTCTGGCCGTTAAATAGAATACCTGTCCCTTATTTCCTATAACGATAATTCCCTCATTGAAACAACCTACAGCGTTTAATCCTGTGAAATTCATAGGAGGATTATTTGATTGATTATTTATGTTGCGGCTCATTGATTTGGATGGATTATTACTATGTATTTGAGTAATGTTGGATTGATTGTTTGATGCGGAGTTTTTGATTGGTTGTAAATTGGTGGTGCTGATAGAGTCCTTCACAGGCGACCATGTTTTACCATGATCAAATGAAATGTCTAATCCGTTGCTACCAGCCGCAAATAGGTAGTTTTTACTCAATAATGTACAGTTGCATATACCACTTTTGTACCCCGAACTAGGAGTTGTATGCGCTACAACAGAGAATTTCTTTTTTGGATTTTCTATCGATTGATTAATATCTGAAAATGGGAAGATATTAATGGTGGATTCCCCTGAGTCCGGAAATAAGTAATTCCCTCCTACCCAAAATAGTGTTTCGTTATGGTATAAGCCACCATAAGCGCCCCATCCAGCACCTCTACCCAAGGACAGTGGGAAAGAGTGATGTGAAATAGTAAGTGGCAATGTTGAGGTTACACTGCTTAGTTTATCCCTGTTTAGCCATTGAATTTTCAAGGTGCGAAATTCCGGATTTATTCCACCACCAGCCATACCTACTAGTATGTTTAAGTGAGTTATCTTGTTGGATTTATTGCGATTAATGGAAGAATTTAAAATCTGCAATGAGCTGCCACTACCTGCAAAAAATGCGGCAATACTGTCTTGCGGTAGAATTGCATCGCAAGCAGGTACACGTTGCCACGTATTGCCAGAATCGAGGGTAAGGAGCATTAAATAGTATTTCTTTTTGTGGGTATTAACATCGGATATAGAGGTTACATCTGGGCTAGGATTTTTGAACTTATTTTCTTGATGCTGGAATATCCAATTAATTTGAGTTGGACTGTATAGCGGAACATTGGATTGAGTATAATAATTCTTTAAATAACGAATATTCAACGAATCGCCTTGTTGCAATTCAAGGGGAGTTTGAGGATCGCCAATGGCGAAACCAATACCGGTTGTCCAATCCATGGCAATCGCGTCAAGGAAAACGTTCGAGCTGTAATTTTTGTAAACTACGTTCCAAGTTTTTCCGCCATCGGCTGTTTTTAATATACTACTACTATCGCCAACGCTCATGATTAAGGCCGTTTTATCGTCTAAGCTTTCGATATCTCGAAAATCAAAATTCTCATGGCCAAGCGGTGAGAGTGTATCCCATGTTGTAAATATTTGGTGAAAATTAGGCGTTAATTTGGTGTTTGAAGGCCGATGAATCGTTGATTCCTTGGCAGATTGTTTTTTAGAACCATCGGTACTGATTGTGGCTGTGGTGTTCATCGATGCAACAGCACTTGACTCATTCCCAAGTTTTTTTAATTTCAAAACTGTTCCTTTGCTGCCCGATATCCAAATGGTTTTTGAATTGGTAGAGATTCCTCTATAGCTACTTTGTTTTTGTGGAATGGGCTGGAGTAACTTCCCCACCTGCTCTGTGCTACTTATTCGAATGTTAGTTAGGTGAAAATAAGATGCATTAAATGATGTTGTATTGTTTAGGATTCCGCAATTTCCAGTAGAAAATAGTAGCATTGAAATCACGTAAAACGGCAACCAAACTAAGAGATTTCGAGGGGAATTATAGTTTTTATTTGAAGTAAATAGGAAGCTGCAATTTTTTAGATTGACAAACAAAAAGCTTGAAATACCTTTCATCAAACAATATAATATTGCCTTCGAATGAAGAACTTTTAGTAGAATTATTGGCTGGTGGAAGGCCAATTTTCGGTTGGAATAAGTGTAAAATTGACGTTTTTGTGAATAAGTAAGCACCTTACGAAAGTAATTGATGCATTTAATATATGGTTCACAGTCATAACGTTAATAGAAAATAGATTGTTTTCTTTTGGTTAAATTATCCCCAACTGCTTGATATTCTAATATATATTTACCACATTTGTTTGTCATTAATGATTTGCCTATGGATAGAAATCCTACAAAAATTTTCTTTTCTTTCGACAAA
>JACCDW010571930.1_pt1 | contig 14794 bp, 12 predicted proteins | sample 7449781 | NCBI WGS metagenome assembly JACCDW01 (sample SAMN15323449, study PRJNA562643) | freshwater metagenome | isolation source: river surface water | place: USA:Blue River Watershed | collected 2017-08-18
CGGTATAGTCGTTCGCTGAAGCTTCGTCCTCGTAGGCTTTGCCGCTAAAGCTGTTGAGAGGAAATCCTGGAAGGATTAAAACCAGGAGGGTAAAAGATTGGTTCCCTGGAACTCGCTTGTGCGGAGAGAGTATGACGAAGAAATCGATTGCTGTGCTTTGCAGTGGTGGTGATGGCCCCGGCATGAATGCAGCCATTCGTTCGGTGGTGCGGAGCGCCTATTTTGAAGGCATCGATGTGTACGGCGTTTACAAGGGCTACGAAGGTCTGCTCGATAAATCCGTCGCTCACCTGGATTTGTCCGCAGTCGGCAACATCATTCAGCGTGGGGGCACTGTTATTTACAGTTCGCGTTCCTCGCGTTTCATGCAAGCGGAATATCGCGCGCAAGCGGCATCCTTTCTGAAGGACCTCGGCGTTTCGGGTCTGGTTGTGATCGGCGGCAACGGCTCGTTCAATGGCGCGGCTCTCTTGCACAAGGAACACGGAATCCCAGTGGCCTGTCTGCCAGGCACGATCGATAATGATATCGGTGGCACTGAATTCTCGATTGGTTTTGATACGGCGCTGAACACTGCTGTGGAAGCTATCGATAAGATCCGTGACACAGCAACTTCCCATGACCGTACCTTCATGGTTGAAGTGATGGGCCGCTCTTCGGGTTTGATCGCGATCACCGTGGCCATTGCCACTGGTGCTGAAGCGGTGATATTTCCCGATCTGACCGTGGACCTCGCTTCGGTGGCTTACACTGTGAAACGCGGTGTGTCGCGCGGCAAGAAATCGTCCATCATCATCGTGGCTGAAGGTGAAAAAGAAGGCCTGAGTCATCAGTATCAAAAAGAATTGCAGGAAAATTACGGGCTGGAAACCAAGCTCTGTATTCTGGGCCACATACAGCGTGGTGGCAACCCGTCCCCACGGGATCGCTTCCTCGGTTCCTTCATGGGGAACATGGCTGTGAAAGCCATCGTGCAGGGTGAAAAAGCAGTCGCTACCGTGGTGCGGGATGGAAAATTCGCTCTGGCACCTTTGGAAGAATGCCTGCAGAAGCGCAACGATTTCGATCGCAGCCTGCTTGATCTTTTGAATACGCTCGCTCTTTGAAAGGAGTGCTGAGATGGGACTTTTCCCTGCTTCGCTGGATCTGACGGTACTGAATCGCGAGTGGCGCCCTCAAGCGGAAGCAAGCATCGGCCTTCAGTTTGTGGAGATCGGGGAAAACAGCATCACGGCTGAATTCACAGTGATCGAGTCCATGCTCCAGCCGCACGGCATCATGCACGGCGGCTTTTCTTGCCTCGTCGGCGAAGGCCTTGGATCCATCGCCGGCAATCTGACTCTCAAGGATCCGACGCTTGCCGTTGTGGGGCAAAACCTTCAGGCTCTGCATATGCGTCCCGCAAAACCTGGAGATGTGCTGATAGCCAGGGTCCATCCGATCCATATCGGCCGTCGTTCCCACATTTGGGAAACGGAAATTCGCGACCGTCGCAGCGAGAAACTGGTGGCGCGAGTGACCTTGACGGTTGCGGTGATTGAGCGTCCCAGTTCCTCAAAGGTGGATTCCAAAGATGCTTAAGATTCGCGAGTAAGCAATATAAACTGCAGCAGTCAGCGTCGCGGCGAGCAGGAAGGCGAGCCAGAACGAGAAATCCTTGCTGATGAGCGTCGCGAACAAGGGAAAAAATGCCAGAGAAGGCGGCACCAGCCAGAATACATTCCAACTGAGAGCAGCGATCCTGCTTTTGTCTCCGCTATCATAATGAACCCAGATCAGAGTGAGAATGGACGTCAAAGGCAAGGCCAGAGTCACCGCGGCAACGAATGATGACTTTCGAGCCAGCTCAGAGGCCAGGGCGATAATCACGGCCGATAAGAGTATCTTAAGCAGCCAAAAGAAATTCATAATTCGATCCGCAAATTATTGGTTTACCAAAGTCCTCAGTGGATAATCAGTTTTGCGTCAAATTGACTCATGGCGTTGATATTGAGAACCTACTATTGTAATTTGGTCGCAAACTGTGGGTTGCATCATGCGTCTGTTTCTAGCTTACATCCTTGCTGCGCTACTTGTCCTGCCCATTCACGCATTAGTCTACGTGAATGCAGTGTTGCACGTCGCTCATGCGGATCATGAGCATCATCACGACGACGACCATGAAGCGGACCATGATTATCATGAGCCCTCGCATCACGACATTGCCGTGGACTCAGCTGAATCCGACGATCAGAATACCGAGTTCAGTCACCGACACGCTCCCGATCAGCCCCTTCACAGCCACCACATGGAAATATGGGGACTCTTTGCCATTCAAGGGGTTCCTCAGCAGCCTTCCTTCGCTCACGCCGTTACGTTCAGGTTTCAAGAACCTCCGATCCATAGCTCGTTCACGGCTATTTCTGACCCTTGCGCCCGCAGCCTTCTGCGGCCTCCTATCGCCTGATCCCCAGTTCTCTTAGCTCAATCATTTCGTTCTCTGCAGCAGCGGACTTACGATCGCTTGCGCAAGGATCATGCTTTACAAGCATTCGGAGACATTGATGCTCAATGCCATCATTCGCTATTCCCTGAACCATCGTCTCACGGTTCTTGGGATGCTTCTGGCTCTATGCGCCTATGGGTTTATCGTGGCGGGAAAGCTACCCGTTGATGTTCTGCCCAACTTGAATAGACCCACAGTATCGGTCATTGCTGAAGCGCATGGCCTTGCCCCCGAGGAAGTGGAGTCACTGGTCACGGTGCCTATCGAATCAGTTTTGAACGGGGCTCCGGGAGTCCTCCGCGTGCGCTCGTCCAGCGGTATTGGAATATCCATCTCTTATGTTGAGTTCGATTGGGGAACGGATATCTTCCAAAACCGTCAACTGGTAGCGGAGCGACTCCAATTGCTCCAAGGACGGCTCCCGCCTGGCATCATTCCCGTCATGGGACCTGTGACCTCCATAATGGGCGAAATTCAGTTTGTCGGTCTTATGTCCGATGCCAGCAGGATTTCGCCCATGGATCTGCGCTCCTATGCAGACTGGACCCTAAGGCCCCAGTTGATGACGATACCTGGAATCAGCCAGGTCATAGTCATGGGAGGCGAAGTCAAACAGTATCAGATACTGGTTTCCAGCCAGGCTTTGCAAAAACGCGGGATTTCTTTGGAGCAGTTCAAGGAATCTGTGCATCAAATCAGCGAAAACACCACAGGTGGCTTTATCGATATTGGAGATAAGGAATATCTGATTCGCCCCCTCGGACGTGTCAGCAGTCTGGATGATATCCGAAACTCAGTGGTTGGAATGCACCTTGGTCAGCCTGTTTTTGTAAGAGATGTCGCCGAGGTCAAACTCGGGCCCAAAACGAAACGCGGTGAAGGCAGCATCAATGCCAAACCTTCCGTGATATTGACGATACAAAAACAACCCAATGCCAGCAGCATCGACCTGACGCGAGAAATCGACAGGAAACTTGACGAAATCACGCCGACCCTGCCTTCGGGAATGAGGTTGGAAAGGAATCTTTTCCGACAAGCGCATTTCATCGAAACGGCGGTTGATAATGTCAAGGAGGCTTTGCGTGATGGCATCGTCATGGTTGCGATCATTCTTTTCCTCTTTCTTCTGAATTTTCGTACCACGGGCATCACTTTGGTTACCATCCCCGTCTCGCTCTTGATAACAGGCATTGTTTTCCATCTGATGGGCCTGGGGGTCAACACTATGACCCTCGGCGGTCTTGCGATTGCGATCGGGGAGTTGGTCGATGATGCGATCGTTGATGTTGAAAATGTTTTTCGAAGGCTCAGGGAGAATCGACTTTCCGCCAATCCCGTGTATCCACTTCGGGTTATTTACAGGGCTTCATCCGAAGTAAGAAATTCTATCGTCATCTCCACTGTCATTGTCTGCCTTGTCTTTCTGCCTCTCTTTGCTTTGGGCGGCATCGAGGGTCGCCTCTTCGTTCCGCTTGGAATTGCCTACATCATTTCGATTCTGGCTTCCCTTCTGGTGTCTTTGACCATCACGCCTGTTCTTTGTTCCTATCTTCTTCCGCAGTCCAAGGCCATAGGTCATGCTGAAGACGGCTTCTTCGTTCGCATGCTCAAGCGTGGTGCGCAGCGTGTCGTTCTATTCACCATGCCCAAGCCTTGGCTGGTCTTCGGCTTATCCCTGGGACTTCTGGCTTTTGCTTTGAGCCTTCTGCCGCAAATGGGGCGCAACTTCCTGCCGAATTTCAACGAAGGCACTGCCACCATCGGAGTGGCCGGAGCACCGGGTATTTCCCTGGCTGCATCAGACAAGCTTGGCATCGTGATCGAAGAAGCCATCCTCTCCGTTCCTGAAGTCGCTTCAACGGTCCGACGCACGGGGCGAGCGGAAATGGATGAACACGCAGAAGGCGTGCATTGGCATGAAATCGATGTGGATTTCAAGGAAGGGGGCCGACCAAGACCAGTTGTGTTGAAGGAAATTCGTGAAAAAATTGAAGCGACGGGTGATGTTTACGTTAACCTTGGACAGCCCATCAGTCATCGTCTGGATCATTTGCTTTCGGGGGTGCGTGCTCAGATAGCCGTAAAAATATTTGGCCCTGAACTCAGCGAGCTCCGGAGAATCGGCGGTGAAGCCTTTGGTCTGCTCGAATCGATTCCGGGTGTCGTGGATCTGCAGGTGGAACCTCTTGTTCTTATTCCCCAGTTAAAAATAGCTGTGGATCGTGAAGAAGCTGGAAAGTTCGGTATCAAGGCCGGTGCCTTGGCCGAGGACCTGGAAATTGCCTTCAACGGAGAATCTACTGGCCAGTTCATTGAGGGACAAAGAATCAGCGATATCTTCATAAGGCTGGATGATGAGTCCCGCACCTCGCCAGACAGCATTGGTTCAACACTGATTAAGATCATGCCCAGCGGGATGGGGGTAAGACTTGATGATGTGGCTCAGGTCTACCAGGGAAGTGGCCCCAATATGATCAACCGGGAGGATATGCAAAGACGAATCGTCGTGTCGGCGAACACGCAAGGCAGAGACCTGGGTACCACAGTCCGTGACATAAAGTCCAAGCTGGCGAGTGGTCTTAAACTTCCAGAAGGCTATTTCATCAAGCTGGGTGGTCAATTCGAAAGTCAGCAGCAGGCAGCGAAACGCATTCTGATATTAGGTCTGCTTTCGCTTTTGGGAATTTTCGCCGTCCTTTATCTTCATTTCCGATCCTGGGTTCTGAGTTTTCAGGTGATGCTCAACGTGCCTCTGGCTTTGATCGGCAGCATCGTGGCGATCCATCTCACCGACCGGATCCTTTCGGTGGCAACCTTGATTGCCTTCATCACACTTTGTGGTATTGCCTCCCGCAATGGCATCCTGATGGTCAGTCACTACCTGCATCTCATGCAGGAGGAAGGTGAAACATTTGGCAAGGAGATGATCCTCAGGGGAACGCTGGAACGACTTGTTCCCGTGCTGATGACAGCTTCGACGGCTGCCCTGGCCCTTATTCCCCTGCTATTGGCCGCGGGTGAGCCAGGGAAGGAAATTCTTCACCCCGTGGCTGTCGTCATTGTCGGTGGCCTTGTTTCCTCCACCCTCCTCGACCTCATCATAACTCCGACAGCTTTTTATCTTTTCGGTAAAAAAGCTTCCGAGCAATATCTTCGCTTTCAAGCGAATAAAGGAGAACTCATATGAAATTGAAAGCTTTTCTTCTTGCTGCATGCCTAACGTCCAGCTTCCCTTCTTTTGCTCATGACGAAGGTCACGGCCCTAAACTTTCCGATACTGGAAAATTTGGAGGTCTGGTGTCGGCTGTTGTTGACAAGAAGCAGGCCATGCTGGGTGCCAAGGCTGAGCTGCGTTATAAGGCCGAATTGGTCCGGTCGCCCGACGGAAAGGTTCAAGTGTACCTTTACGATTCGGCCATGAAACCTGTCGACGGCAGCACCTGGGATAAGAAGGGTAAAGTCACGATGGCAACACGCAAGAAAGGTAAACTGCAATCGAAAGATTTTGAAGTCAGCTTTGATGGTAAATCCTTCTCCGGTCAAATGCCAGAGATCATCGGCAAACCGTTCAACCTCGACTTTGTTTTCAAGGATAAGGATAAAGATAAAGAGCTTCTGACTGCATTCGATAATCTCGATTAATCTGTTACTGAGGATTTTTTCCATGAAGCTATGGGTATCAATTATTTTTGCTCTTTTTTCGCTTCAGGTGGCAGCCACAGAGTTATTGGTATTGAAGTACGAAGATCTGCCCAAGCTTGTGGCGAAAAACAGCAAAGACGTAAGAGCGGCTGAACTGCTCACGCAAGCTTCCAGGTCCCGACAGGGCTTTAAAGAGCGAGCGCGTTATCCGAAGATCGACCTTGAATCGGGACTTCGTGGGATTCGCGAGCTTGACGGAAGTGGAGACAGCGCACCTTTCTTCAAGGTTGAGGGGAGCTTCAACCTTTATCGAGGCGGCCGTGATGCCCTTCGGGATACTCTTCAGGAAAAAGAAACGGCTATTCGAAGTGAAGAGACTCAACTGGTTCTTAGGGACCAGTTGAGTGCTGCACGTGAACTCTATGTGAAACTGGCTTCCGTTCGGGATCTGAAGAAGGCTTGGACCAATGCGATCAAGATTGCCGAGCAGCAGAAGAAATCATCACGAACCAAGGTCAATGCAGGCCTGACCACCGCTACGGATCTTTTGGAATTCGAACTGCACGAATCAGCTTTGAAACGTGACAAGCGCAATCTCGACAAGGAAGAGCATGAACTTTCGAGCAGACTTCGAATCATTCTGGGGTTCAAGGAAGACGTCGAGCTTTCGTTGAGCAGGACCTACCTGCATCCGCCGGAGCCCAAGGGGAACAGTTCCGATTTTTCGCCCGCTTCCCATCCGGCCGTGCGCAAATTATCGCTGCAGGCGGACCACGCTGAAACAATCGGTCGGTCTGGATCCTCACGATGGCTGCCTGAGGTCAATCTTTTTGCGAGCTATGAAGAATACCTGAAAGCTGAAACCGAAAGACCAGGGGCCATCCCGAAGCGTGATATCGCTGCAGGCATTCGCGTCAGCATCCCATTGGGAGACAACCTTGGGGTCCATACCGAGGCCTTGGCCAAGGGCATTGAGGCCCAGGCTTATCAGCTGCAAAAGCAGCACAGTGAACAACAGATCATGATGAGATACGAAGAATACCTTCATGACATGAAAGTTCTGCATGATTTAATTCATGATGCTGAAGTCCAAGTTCAGAAGGCGAAAAAATATCTGAACCTTGCCAGTGTCGAATATGAAAGGGGGCTGAAAAATGGGCCGGATGTTTTGGAAGCTTGTCGCACTCTCTATACGACTGAAGTTGAGACCATCAAACTTCGCTATGAATTTTATTTGGCCGAGGTAGGCCTCTCCGATATCACTCTGCAATAGAGTTGGGATTTAAAAATGATGCTGTGAATGCGAAGCCCGATTTCAGATGCGACCTGAATTTTTAAAACTGGCAGACGATTACCGCGATTCAAAGTGGAAATAGGCGGCTGGCTGATGGCCGCGAGGATTCTTCTCCAGGAAGATCAGGACAATGATTTCGTGACGACGATCGCCATCGCTATTGATGATCAATGCATCGGCCAGCTGCAGAAGTCTGGAAAGACTTGGCAAGGAACGGCCGGCTTCACTCTCCTGAATGTGCCTTTCCAGGAATGTAATCAACTCCTGCTGACTCAAGAGCTGACCGCGCAGATCCATCGACAACGCGACGAGACTGGCATCAAAGCCATAGCGCAGCTGCTGGAGCGGGGCACTAATGCTATTCGGGCTCCAGTTGCTGACCAGCGCGTGAGCCTTTTTAATGCTCAAAAGACAGCTGGTGATTTCGGCCATCGCATCAATGCCATCGGCTTCAAGGCCCATCTTTTCAAGGTCCTCGCGCACCTGGCGAACCAGAAAGTCACGCTGATCCATCGTCGGCAGGGGTTTCTCCTTCACTTCAAAACCCCAGGCCAGATACTTTTCGATCCCGAAGATATCCCGCGTCAGGAGCTTGCTGAGATGTATGAGCAGCATCTGCTGCAGCATTAGACGTGGAAGATTTAAAGGTATGATATGGGCGACATGCGGATTCTGTCGCATCATGGCCAGGTTTTTCAGCGTATCCTCGGATGACATCACCACGATGCGGCTATGCTGACTGCTCTTCACAATTTCAGGTGTCAGGCTGAGCCAGCTGTGATGCAAAGCCAGCAGATCAAAGGGATGCTCCTGGATCTGCTGCAGGAACTCCTGAGGGCTTTCCGCAATCTGAAGATCGACCTTGCTGCCACCTATGGCCATGCGATAGATGCGCTGATGCTTCCGATCTGCATCAAGTATCAGGAGGCGCTTTTTGCTAATGGAATGACTCTTCTCATACTGATGAGCCGCTGGCTCCAGTGTGCGGGCCAAGAGATTGATGTGACTGTTCAGTTCGGAGAAGGAATCATCATCAAAGGCCAGATGCAGCTGTTGCAGGCAATCAAAAATCCGAGGAATGGAATGATTGCGCAAGTCGGCAATACGGCTGAGAATCACATCCTTGTCCCGGGCAATGATAGCCACCTTATCTTTCTGATTGGCAAGGATCTCATGATGATCTTCGAGTTCCAGATGCAAGCGCTCCAGTTCACTATTTCGGCGGTTCAAGTCCGATGTACGCCGATCCACTTCGGACTGCAGACTGCGATTGCGATCGGCGATGAGCTTGGCTTTGGCTCTTTGGATTTCCGCATCATTATGAATGGTCCTTTGGATCATGATCGATAATAGGATGCTGATGAAGCCAATCAGAGCCCATGGGAAGAGCATGCTCCGGGGGGCATCGGAAAAGAGGAGATGAGCGATGTCATGGATGGCGGCCACCGTCAAAACCAGAAGACTCGATCCCAGGCGGAAACCAAACTGGGGCTTATGGAACATGGCTTTAATTGCAAAGGGCATGTACAGTATGACTTCAAGGATCAGGATTTTATAGAAACTGCGACGCATGGCATCAAAATTCGCCGTTGTTTCCACGAGCCAGGAGCCCAGGAACAAAACGAATATGACTGAGTTGAAGAGGGCCAGCTTTTTGCCTATCATGTATCGCGTGGGCATGATCTGTTCGATAAAAAGGAAGAACGGTATGGGCGAGAAAACCAAGAGCAGATGCCAGAGCACGCGCCAGTAGCTTTTGTGAGCGAAGAGCACATAGGCCAGATCCGTTCCGGTCATGTAGGTCAGGCTCATGGCGCAGGCCGAAAGACTGAAGTAAAGGAGCAGCGCCTTTCTTTTCACAGCAAAGAGGATAAGCCCTCCAATACCCATGAAAATCACGATAGATCCGGCTGCCAGGTCGGCAATCTCACCGGCCAGGAATTGGTAAAGCGCCATTTCCTGATTGCTCAGGCTGATGTCGTGACAGGTTGGATGATATCCCGTCTTGTCTGCATAAAACGTTTGAATAATAACGTGTGACGGCCGGGATTTTCCAGGCATAAGAAGAAAAGGTTCACCTTCCACGATGCGAACACTATGCGGGTAAGTGACCTCGGGCGTGCGTTCCTTGATCAACTGCTGATCCTGGAAAACCCGCACGATGTTGGTGCACTTGGTCAAAAACAGATAGTTGATCGTCACAGCGTCTGGTAGAGGATAAGCGAGCCAGGCGCGAGCGTCCGGGTTGATAGGCTTATCATCAAAGGACTCATCCGTCATGGGATGCCATGACTCCAGCGGCGGTGGCGTCACATGCTGGTTTTGACCATCATAGAACCAAAGCACTCCCTCGCTCTGCCTCAAATCAATCCTGGGCCCCTGACGACAGGCGATGGACGCTGTCCCGGAGAGGATCAGGAGGGCGAGTAATTTAAGTGTTCGGTAAAACGACAAACCTTTACCTTTCCACAAAATAATGGAACGACCCATGTCTCTTGCGAACCTGGGTCTTGCCACTGACATTGATCAAAGCAATGATCTCTGTGCGCTCACCCGGTTTGATATTGGTGATCATGAGATCTGCGGTGGAAATAATCTGGAAGAGACCCATGCCTCCTCCGCCCTTGCCTTCATGCTCATTGATTTTGCCAAAGTGCCCATCAAAACAGGACTTCAAATAGCGGGTGATGGTCTCGCGCTTCAAAGCTCCAAAGGGATCATCCACAGAGAGAGCGATCGTCGATCCATCAAAGGCGAAGCGGAGTTTGCCATATTCGGTGGGTTCAAGTTCCACGGCCACGCGACGCGACAGATGATTGTATTTGGAGGTTCCCGTCTTGCGATTGACCGGTGCATCATAGATGGCATTCATCAGGATTTCATCGGTTATCATCGTCGCATTGCGAATATGCGAAGTCACGACTCCGGCCTTGGTCAGTTCCGATTCGACCACTTCCAGATACTGGGCCCGGTTCTGGCTGGAGGTGATGATATATTCTTTTACATCAACGCCCCAATTCAGATATTTTTCCAAACCAAAGATGTCATTACTGAGGATCTTCGTGACGGTAACCAGCAGGTTTTTCTGGGTCAGGGCCCGCTCTTCATCATCCTGATAGATGACATGGCAGAGACCAGGATTTTCGGCCAGAAGATCGATGTGATGGCTAAGTTCATGTCGTGTGGTCAACACGGTGGATACGGACGGATACTTTTTTTGTAGAAGTGCTGGAATGCCCGCGAAATCCGTGCTGATGACGGTGAGATCTGGCTGTTCCCGCGTCAACGCCTGAGCGAACTCATCGGCCTTCATGAAGGAGCGGATATCCACCCGGCTTCCACCCAAAGCCATTTTGGTAACCATAAGGAGCTGCTTTTCCGGTTCGAGCAGCCAGATGCGGCGGCTCTTGAGAGCTTCACTATTGCTGTGCAGGCGAGCGACAGGCTCGAGCTGACTGGCGATCTTGTGAACCTCGATACTGAGGTTCTGAAGTGCCATTTTATTGCGCAAGTCATAGAGTTGCTTCAGGGCTGTCATGAGACTCGGAAGCTGGTCACTCCTTATTTCCGCCACTTTCTTGAGCAGAGCATCCTTCTGTCCAATCAGGTCTTCCAAACGTTTATGACTGATGCTCAGGAGGATATTCTTTTCTTCCAAATCAAAATTGGATTGTTCCAGTTCCTCTGTTTTCACCTGCAGGACCTGGGATCTTTGTTCGACCTCCTGGGCCAGCTTGAGGCTATATTCTTCCAGGCTGTGCGTCCGCTCCACTTCAAGACTGCGCTCACGATCGATATGGATTTGGATCAAATAGGTGATGAGTGCACCCATGAAAAAGATCAGAGCAATGCAGGTGCCCTCGAAGAACGGCCAATTCAATAGCATGCTGGCTATATCCACCGCCGTACCGAAGAAAAGGACGATGAGCCCCAGGGTCAGGATAGGAGCTGGATACGGAGCCTTGATCAGGATTGGGATGGACAAGACCGCTATAATCACGAGCTGTGGACCGAGGAACTTGAAGAAGAGGATACGGAGTTGTTCCAGAAGGATTTCGTGCCCGCTGGCGAACAGAGCTATCGCCGCAATCAAAGGTATCATGTTCATCCAGGACAGGATCTGGAGGGTGCGTATCCGCGTTGGCAGAATCTGATAGAAGAAGGCCATGAAGGCAGCTGGAGCAAGCATGACGGAAATGTTCCAGACATGAAGCGGCCAGGGAAAGCCCGAGAGGGCGAAATGCACGGGATGCGAAACGGTGAAGAAGGTGGCACCGACGGAACCTGAGAATAAGCTGAAGAGAAGGATGGTCTTCTGACGTTTGAAGATCCAGATGATGAAACTCATGGCAGACAGGAAAATCATGATCACGGACGTCATGGTCTCAAAGGCCTGAAAGACAGCGAAACGTTTAACGACCGTGGCTTCGGGGCCGATTTTGATTTCGCGGCAGTCGGGTTGGAAGGCGGTGCGATTCGACCAAAGGACACGGAAATAAAGCGGCTGAGGCCCTTGATCCATGGGCAGCAGAAAATATGGTTTGGTGCTCCGCGTCAGATCCAGGCTGAAATTCCCTTTGAGCTGGTAGTCGGCCAGGATCTCGTTACCCCAGGCCACTTTATCGATGTTTCCACAGAGGCCGAGCAGGAGAGCCGGTCGATCCTGAAGGGCGGCAGGTGGAATTTCGTAGCGAATCCAGGCTTTTTGAAAGGCATCCAGGTGATCGATGGCTTCAGGCGGCTGGAAATTTTCCCTCTGCTTCATGGCTTCGAAAGATAAAGACTCGCCCACACCCTCCGGCATCATGGTGAATGCGGTGGGACCATGCAAATCGTAAAGCTGCTCCATGTCACAGCCCGTGGCCGTCAGCCAGAGACTGCCCATAAGCAGGCAGAACTGCATCCATTTGCAGAGTTTCCATCGCATGCGTATCAACGCCCTTTTCAAAAAAAGCGATGTGGTTCCTCTTTGAGTTTATCGAGTTTTTAAAGGAAAGTGTTGCCGGGTTCGATGCGATAAGCGGGGTACTATTTGCCTGCAGAAGATCAGGCGCGTGGAGCAAGGATGTCCTTCCAACGCAGAAAATGTTTTTCAAAAAAGTGGAAGCTCAGCCAGGCGATCCCGATCGAAACGCCTATGCCGACGCCACCATTGATCAGGACGGCAAGTGTTTGATGCCCCAGCTTCGCGGTCAACCAGTCGATGCAGTGGTAACGATCCGCCGGCCATGAGATGAAATGATGGAAGATATAGATACCGTAGCTATACTGCCCGAGGAAAGTCAGAGGCCGGAAGCGAAGACCTCGGATGAGAGGTGAAGTCGCGGGCAAAGCCACGGCCGAGAGATGCAGGGCTGCGAAGAGTCCGAGCCAGGACAGAGTCCTCAAGGCCTCGCAAGCTTCACTCAGGGATGGCATGATTTTAACAGTTATGATGATAAGTCCCTTCACAACGAGGGAACCTACAAAGATGAGGGCAGCGCGCTTTCTAATCATGCCGAGGCCTTGTTCCAGAACGGACGGCTGCCGCAACCATGTGGCGAGGACGGCTCCCATACAGAGTGCGCTCAGACGCAAGGGCGTGAGGACATGAATTGTGACCTTCGAGACTCCTGTCATCTCCATCCAGGCGAGGAGGCCGGAAGATACCAGGATGATGAGAGTGCTAACCTGCATCAAGCGCTTTGCAGTCAAGCGATAGACTATGAAGGGCCAGACCAGATAGAACTGCTCTTCGACCGCCAGCGACCAAAAGTGTCCGAGATAGGGGACGGTCCAGGCCCCTTCGCGCGCGATGAAAAAGTTGAAGAGATAAGTCCAGGCCCAGGGCTGAGCTTCCCAAACCTTGGCATAGAATGCCTGTTGATCGGCAGGGATCAACCAAAGCGCGAAAAGCACCAGTGTGAGCACCAGATAATAGAGCGGAAAGATGCGAAGGAAGCGTCGGACCAGGAAATTACGCAGATAGTGCTGATCGGTCTTCGTATCCAAAAGAATACCGGTGATCAAAAAGCCGGACAGCATGAAGAAGAGATCGATGCCCAGAGAGCCATGGCCACTGATTTTTTGGATGACGAGTTCGAGTATATTCTGGGGTTTGTAGCTCATGAAGAAATGCACGCAAAGAACCATCAGGATCGCCAGTCCACGGATTCCGTCCAGGGCTGGGATATGACCTTGCGCAGGGCTTTTGGGGAGCGGAGCGGTCATCGGCAAAGACACCTCCTCTGCCGATTCTACCAGAAGCCTCTGGGCATATTTTGCCTGCCGCAAGCTGCGATCAAGGTTCCGTCTTCATAATCACACCCGCCGCCTTGGAAAGGCTTTCGGCATTGGCGCCGACGAATTGCAAGCTGAGGGTCTTGACGCGGACCCACTGGGTGGGTTGCCAGTTCCGGGTGCAGGATTTGAAGATGAAATCTTCGGGCTTCGCGCCTTTGACTTCTTCGCCTTTGGCACCTTCGGCACGGATCTCATAGGTGCAGATGGTCTCGTCAAAAGTCAGCTGCATCTGGCCTTGCAACTGATCGTCATCGGCTGAACCTGGCCCGGAGTTGGAAGCCGCGGGGCTGAAATTGGAAATGTATCGAGGAATCTCAACAGGCATCCAAAGATTCCAGGTCTTGCGATCAATTCCTGGCCAATCGCCATTGGAACCGGTGGAGGCATAAAGTGCGAGACCTTTGCCAAGCCGCTGTTCAATGGCTTTTAAAGCCCCAGGGTTGACAGTCGTGCTCATCACAAGACGTCCTTGCGGAAGCTTGACGTCAGCGTGCAGAATGAGGTTATTCTGCAGGCCGCGGTCGGCATTGAATACCATATGATAGGTGCTACCCTTGGGCATGATGCTCACTGTGCCGGGGGCGAGCACTTCGTCCAGGCTATTCATGACGAACATATTTTTCTCGGCCGCCATCCATTGATCATCATCGACATTGCCCAGGCGACATCCGACATTCATTGGTGTCGGATTGCTTCCCGGTTTATTTTCATCAGAGTCGCAGTAGAGATAAGCGCCACCGATGACAGCGGGTTCAATGGCCTTTTCTTCCTCCTCTGGATCATCGGGAGGAAGTGTGCGCCTATCATTTTGATCCGAGGGAACAGGAATCGCATCACTGCCGAGCGGCTGGGCGGACGCGTTGCTCTTGCTGCTTTTCGATGGATTGAACGGTCCCAGGGTTTTGCCTGGAGCGCAGCTCAAAAGCAGCGTCGAACATACCAATAGGTATGATTTCCGCATATGGACTCCTCTCACGGTTCCCTACAACTATAAGATCGGTTACCCTGGGAAGTTCCTTGATTGGTGGCTATTTAGTCAATGATATCAGGGTGTTGTGAGGGTGTATTGGGAGTCGTCTGAGGAGCCAAAC
>JACCDW011065808.1_pt1 | contig 14794 bp, 14 predicted proteins | sample 7449781 | NCBI WGS metagenome assembly JACCDW01 (sample SAMN15323449, study PRJNA562643) | freshwater metagenome | isolation source: river surface water | place: USA:Blue River Watershed | collected 2017-08-18
GAAATTGTTATCCAGAGAAATACCCATGGCAAGGTATCTGAAATTCCTTTTTGCGCATCGGCATAATCAGCAGCAATGCCGCCCACAAGTACCTCGGTTGATGAATCTAGAAGGCGGATTCGATTTATCAAATCTTGAGCCTCTGGAGTTCGCGGCGCCATCTCGTGAACTGCAATCAATCGAACTGCCTCGCCTTTTACTTCCGGAACACCCACTCGGACTATTCCAGGGACCTGACTTAGATTGCGCGCGTACTCGGCAACTGCAAATTCTTTTCCAGCGCCTTGCGGAAAGATAATTTCAATTGGATTGCTCTCTTGTCCCGGGAACTTCTCTTCAATGAAAGCAGATGCTTGATATGCAGGATCACTCTTTGGCAATACTCGGCTATCAACTTGTGAAAACTTCACATTAGAAATAGGTGCAATCATCACTGCAAGAATTGCAAGAGAAACTAGAGCTACCGGTATCGGACGGCGCATAACAAAGCGTGCAAGTTTCGCCCAACCACCATCAGTTTTAGGAGTAATTGCATTCTTTCGCACAACACCCTTATTTACTTTCTCACCAAGCATCATGAGTAGCGCGGGTAATGGAATTAACGCTCCAACTACCGCAAGTGCAACAACAATTGCACCTGCATATCCCATTGATTTCAAGAAATTCATTGGGAAGAACGTCAGTGAAACTAGCGTAACTACGACTGTTAATCCTGAATAAAAGACAGTCTTTCCGGCGCTTTTCATCGTATTCTTAATTGCATTGACTCGATCAACGCCGCGGTGTAATTCTTCTCTAAATCGATTTACTATTAAGAGCGCGTAATCAATGCCAAGACCTAATCCCAAGCCGGTAGTTAGATTTAGCGCAAAGACGCTGACATCTGTAATGAGAGTCAGCAAGTAAAGGCCGAAAAATGTTCCAAGAATTGCGGTAACACCGATAACTAGTGGCATAGCTGATGCTGTTAATGCACCAAAAACAAGAACTAGGAAGATGAAGGTAAGCGGAATAGAAATCGCTTCTGAAATCTTTAAGTCATCTTGAATTCGACCATTTATAGAATTTGCAAATACTGCGCCACCTGCAACCCGAATCCGTTGATCTTGAAAAGTTCCTTCATATTCTTCTTGATAGTAACCTCCCAACTTATCAATCTCCGTAAAATCCTCACTCTTTAGATAGACGAAGAGATACGCGGCAGTGCCATCAGTGCTCTTAAAGGCAGGATTGAAACCTGTGCTCCAATAAGAAATTACGCTCTCTGCACTAGCTTCACCACGCAGCTTTGCTTCAAGAGCGGTCGCAGCAGCAATCGTGGCTTCGTCATCGACTGAAGTTTTCGATTCTAATGTGAGAACTACAGCGGGATCTTTGACGCCAAAAGTCTCATCTAGATATTCAAAAACCTTCGCTGAATCGCTATTTGGATCTGAATAACCGCCAGAGTCAAAGCGAGAGAAGACTTGAGTTCCAAGTGTGCCGAATGTGAGAACAATCAGTATCGAAAGCAGTAATACTGCTTTGCTCCGGCGCGTAATTAGGTTACCTAATTTTTCAAACATGGATTTGCCTTCCTTGACTGATTGTTCTGACTAAGCAATAATGTAAACAATGTTAACACCTACGCGCAAGGGCTCTGACTACCATCATGGTGATTTACGCCATTCGGCGGTATTGGCTGCCCGGAATTTGGTGGCCACGGGAGGATTACATTCACTTGGTTTGCGAAAAGTTTCCACCAAAGTCGGTGTATCGCCGGCTGCGCTATATCGCCATTTTGAAAATCTCGAACAGCTAAGGGCAGATGTTGCTGCACAAATACGAAGCGAGATTGCAGAGTTGATGATTGCGAAACGCAATCGTGTCCCAAAGAGTCCAAGTGCAAAGAAATTTGCGATTGAAAGATTTGAAGCCTTAGGTGAGGGTTATGTGGAATATGCAAAAAGGAATCCTCGATTATTTGAAATTGCTTTTACTCCTTGTGAAGAAGAGTCAACAATGGATTTAGAGGATCGAGCTTGGCAGGTATTACAAGAAAGTGTTTTAGAACTCGAGAATGCTGGGCTTCTAGATCGCAAGACCAAAGCCCTGGCGCCCATGTTGGCCTGGTCTTCAGTTCATGGTTTGGCTACATTAATCGCGCAAGCCGCTATTCCGGCGCGAGAGCATCAAAAATCTCTTAAGGAAATCTTCGCCGGGATTCAGTTAGCATTATTTAAATCATGAGCGAATTGATTCCGGCAATTACTGAGGACGAAATTGAGAGAGAGCCAGACCCAAGACGTGATGAAGAAATTAAGGGAGATAAGCCCCCGCATCACGAAAACTAGTCAGACTTACTCTCTTTTTTAGGTTCTGATTTAGTTTCTACAGCACTTGATGATTTTTTCTGAGAATCAGTTTTATAAAATCCAGAGCCTTTAAAGACCACCCCCACATTTGAGTAGATCTTCCGGACTTTTTTCCCGCACTCTGGACAGCTCTCAATTGCCTTATCAGAGAAGGATTGCACGACTTCAAATTCGTGGTCTGCTTCGCATTGATATTGGTAGGTAGGCACAGCGTAATCTTAGGTTCATGGAAAGCACTTTGCTAATTGAGGCGAGAAATGCTCTTTGATCTTCTAAACACTCTTTCCGGAGTAGCAGTTGTCGGAGCGTTTCTCTCTCTGGCTTTTTTATTTCCAGAGAAGGACGGTCGTTTTACTCAAGCATCTGCTCGGCTTCTTAAAACTCTGCCGTTAATAATTATGGCTTGGGCAATTTTTGCTATTGGAAATTTATTAGCGACTCTGGCGAACTTATTTGAATTAAGTATTCTGAATATTCTGGATTTAACAACAATTAGGTCTTATGTCACTCAGACCTCGCTCGGTAAGCTACAGATGTTTCAAGTAATTATTTCAACCTTGCTTCTAGTTCTTGCGTATTCGTTAAAGAAAACTGGCGGCGCGGTTCTCGGATTTTTACTTTCTCTTTCAGCATTAATAGCGCCAATATTCCAGAGCCACTCAAGTCAAGCAGGTAGCCATGGACTTGCAATTGGCTCATTAATAATTCATGTGATTGCTCTAACTTGCTGGGTCGGTAGCGTTGCATCGCTGATATTTATGAATAATGAGATTAGAAAATTTGCACTCAATCGAATCTCTGCAATCGCAACTTGGTCTGTAGCTGCCGTTGTTGTTTCAGGCGCAATCAGTTCACTTCTTCGGTTGGGCTTAACCAGTGATTGGTTAACCCCTTATGGCTATCTGATAATTACAAAGATTGTTTTACTTGGAGTCGTTGCGGTTGTCGCTCCCAAGATTCGCCGAGAGCTGAAAACGATGTACATTAAATTTGAAATTGCTCTACTTGTGATTGTGGTCGGAATAGGTGCAATTCTTTCGAGATTTACGCCAATTGTTGAATCTGAATTAGGTTACGATCGAGTTAGAGAGCTTGTCGGAGTAGCAATGCCACCAGAACCCAATTGGCAGAGGCTCTTTTTTGAATATGAAGCAGATGCGTTAATGCTGGGAATCTTAGTTTTTGCAACGGCGCTTTACATAAAGGGAGTTGTACTTCTATCTCGACGCGGAGTTAAGTGGCCAATTGGAAGAACGCTTTCATTTGCATTTGGAATATCACTTCTTGATTACAGCACAAGCGGTGGACTTGGACTGTACGGAATATTTTCATTTCAGTATCACATGATTGCGCATATGGTCTTGAGCATGATTGCACCAATATTCCTCGTGCTAAGCGCACCAATTACACTTGCATTAAGGACTCTGCCGCAGGGAAGAAATTCGGATGAACGCGGTATTCGAGGTTGGTTCATCTCAATTCTCCACTCTAAATTCTCGATGATTTGGACGCATCCAATAGTTGTTCTGGCAATATTTGATGGCTCGCTATTTGCACTTTATTTCACTTCATTATTCGGTGATTTGATGTCATCGCATTTTGGTCACTTAGTAATGAATTTACACTTTATAGGTGCTGGCTTGCTCTTTTTCTTTGTAATAGTTGGAGTAGATCCAAATCCGCGGCGAACTCATCACCTGGTACGCATGGTTATATTGCTAGCAGCAATGAGTATCCACGCATTCTTCTCTGTCGCATTAATGTCTTCTCGAACTTTGATTGATGGTGGCTATTACGAGCTATTGGCAAGACCTTGGGCGACGGACTTGCTTGCAGATCAACGCGCTGGTGCCAGCTTTGGCTGGGCAATGGGTGAGATACCAATTCTGATTGCCTTCATTGCCACATTTATTCAATGGATTAGATCTGATGCGCGAGAAGCAAAACGCGCAGATAAAAATTCGGAAAAGAACCTTGCCGATTACAACGATTATCTGCGTCAACTCGCAGATCGCGATAAGTAATCGTAGGATTATGAGTATGGATCAGCTATATAAGTTGCCAGAAGAGTACGAAGCTCTCCGTGAAACTGTACGCGCATTAGCTGATAAGAAGATTGCACCATTCGCACATGATGTTGATGCCAATGCACGATTTCCGCAAGAAGCTGCCGATGCGTTACAAAGTGCCGGTTTAGCGGCAGCCCATGTGCCAACAGAATATGGCGGCGAAGGCGCGGATGCTCTAGCAGTTGTAATAATTATTGAAGAGGTTGCAAGAGTCTGCGCTTCATCATCATTAATTCCAGCAGTTAACAAACTTGGCTCAGTTCCTTTGATGCTGGGTGGAAATGCTGATCAAAAAAAGCGTTGGCTAACTGAGCTGGCAAAGGGCAGAGGTTTCTCATACTGCCTATCTGAATCGGAAGCTGGATCAGATGCGGCATCGATGAAGACTCGTGCAGTAAAAAATGGAGATGGTTGGGTTATCAATGGAAGTAAGAAATGGATATCTCATGCTGGCATCTCAGATTTTTATACAGTTTTAGCGAGCACTGATCCAGAAAAGGGTTCAAAGGGAATAACCGCATTTGTTCTCGAGAAGAGTGATCCAGGAGTTTCATTTGGAGCTCCGGAGAAGAAGATGGGATTTAAGGGTTCGCCAACGCGAGAGGTCTATTTAGATAACGTTGCAATTGGCGATGATCGAAGAATTAGCGAAGTAGGTGGTGGTTTTGCCCTTGCAATGCAGACTCTTGATCACACCCGAATCACAATTGCCGCACAAGCGCTAGGTATTGCGCAAGGCGCCTTTGAAGTGGCAGCAAAATATGCAAAAGAGCGTAAGCAATTTGGCAAAGCAATCTTTGATTTTCAGGCGGTGCAATTTATGTTGGCCGATATGGCTATGGAGATTGCCGCTGCTCGCGAATTAACCTATGCAGCAGCTGCTCGTAGCGAGCGAGGTGAGAAAGATTTAACTTTCTTCTCTGCAGCTTCAAAATGTTTCGCTACCGATGTAGCGATGAAAGTCACTACTGATGCGGTCCAAGTGCTTGGTGGATATGGATATGTCAGTGATCATCCAGTCGAGCGGATGATGCGTGATGCCAAGTTAACTCAAATCTATGAAGGAACAAACCAGATTCAGCGACTGGTAATGGCGCGTAATCTCAACTTAAATTAATTAATCCACTTGGCGTAATTACCGCATCAACTGGCAGATCATGGCTTTCAGAGGGAACTTTTGCTAATAACTCACTCTCATTAATCGCAGCAAGACGAAATTTCACATCCATTGATTTGGTTCGATCATAGGAACCTCCGCCTTGACCTAATCGTTTTCCAGATCTATCCACAGCTAACGCAGGGAGAATCATCAAATCAATCTGGCCCGAATAAGCATCACCTGTGGGTTCGAAAATATTTCCATTTTTAATTAGCGAGTTAGAACTGCCATCCCATTTCACAAAGATAAGAGAATTATCGTTAGATAGTCGTGGCAGGAGCAGAATTTTCCCTGATTTCAGGATTGCAGAATTCAACTCTTTAGTATCAAGTTCATTCCCATACGAAAAATAGCTAGCGATTATTTCTGCATTTTTGAATATCTGTGAATCAAGTAAAGCTGAAATCAACAATGGCTTTGCAGGATTTATCGCCCTTGAATCGCGAATAATTTTTCGCAACTCTGATTTCGTGTAATCCACGGGATTAGCCTAGATTCAAAGTAAGGTTTAGGTGTGAGTGATTCGATTCGAGTAGCCGAGCTGGCCGCGCAATTACTGGCCCTCTCCAAGCCGTTGGCGGCATTTGATATGCCACTACTTGATTCACATGGTGCGACGCTTGCTGAAGATATACATAGTGGAGATCGAATAGTTCTTCGCGCAGGTTCCAGAATTCGTGCGACTCAGATTGGATTAGCTGCTTCACTTGGTATGGATCATCTTCCGACTCGACCACAACCGCGAGTAGTTGTTATCTCTGCTGGAGATGATTTGGTCGAGCCAGGTAAGAAATTGGCAAATCAGAATGAGGAATACGAAGCAAACTCTTGGCTGCTTACAACCGCAGTTAAAGAGGCAGGTGCAGTTGGTTATCGCGTAACAACTATTCCAGAAACTGAAGAGTCGCTAAAAGATGTTGTAGAAGATCAATTAGTTCGAGCAGATTTAGTCGTTATCTGTGGCGAGAGTCATGATGAATCTTTTGATTTCATCTTTGGTGTATTGGCAAAACTAGGTGAAGTAAAGAATGTATTGCCAACGATTGAAGGCAGTGGTCGTCATGCCTTTGGAACCATCGGTCCAGATAAAACCCCTGTCGTGGTTCTTCCAGGTGATCCAATATCTGCATATATATCAACTGAGTTATTTATCAGACCAATGATCAGAAATATGATGGGATTGATTGATATCCATAGACCAATTGCTAAGGCCAAACTTACAAATGAAGTTGCTAGCACTTTAGGTAAACATGCTTTCATAAGAGCAACTTTGGCAACAGAGAAGCCCGAACGTCGTATTGTGACCGCGCTTTCCAACCAAGATGACTTAGTAGGACTCTCAGATTCAACTGGGTTGATTGTTATGAATGAAGAGATGGTTCACGCAAAGCCCGGCGATGAAGTAGATGTCCTACTTCTGGAGCGACGTTTCAATTAATAATAATAAAAATGTGGCCGATAACTCTTACCGATAAAGAATTGACCCTTCGACCGTTACGCATTCGCGACCGTAAGGCATGGCTTTCAGTTAGAGCTAAGAATCGGGATTGGTTAAATCCCTGGGAAGCTACATCGCCCATAATGTCAGAGAGCAATAAACCCCCAACATTTGTTGAAATGGTTAATTTTCAAAAACGCGAGGGCCGTGCCGGTCGGATTTATTCATTTGCAATCTGGAAAGGTAGTGAACTCATAGGCCAGATCACTCTGGGCGGCGTTAACTACGGGGCATATCGTGGTGGCCATATTGGGTACTGGATTGATAAAGAGCACGCTAATCAGGGATTAACTACCCGGGCCGTTAATACCGTTACTGATTTTGGATTTAACGAGTTGAAACTTCATCGGATAGAAATCGCATTGCGACCTGAGAATGGCGCATCAAAACGAGTGGCAGAAAAAGCTGGCTATATATTTGAAGGGCTACGTCCTAGATATTTGCATATCGATGGTGATTGGCGAGACCACATAGTTTTTGTAAAAGAGAATCCAAAAATACGGTAGGAAATACCCGAAAAGTCCGAATCTGGGATTTAAGGTTAGGCTTCATGGGATCGGGTCTCATCTACATAATCATCGTTGGAATGTGGATTGCCTATTTTCTCCCGCGCTGGATTGCAAGCCATGAAGAAGTTTCTGGTCGCTCGATAGAAAAATTTGCACTGACTATGAAGGTGGTTGGACGAACAGCTGGAAGTCCAACATTTGAAATTGAAGAGATTAAACGAAGGCATGCAGGTCAAGTTACTACTCGGAGAATTTTGTTTACGTCAATTCTTTCGATTACTTTCCTGGTCGCAGTTTTCACAATTATTGGACTTCTCTCGCCAGCAATTATGTTGTTGCCAATATCTGGATTCATACTATTTGTTGTCCACGCTCGGCATCAGATTGCTGCTAATAAAGAGGAAATGGCTCGAGTAATAAATACCTCGCCAGCACGTAGAGAAGATAAGTATCGAGAACTAATAACTCGTTCGCGTCGAATCGCTCAAACGAGAATTGATATTTCTGAAGAACAATGGACTCCGCTCTCTGAAAGAATTGCTAGATCTGAAAACGATTCACATGGCATAACAATTATTGAACGCGGCACGCAAAACACATGGAGCCCAATCGAAGTTCCGGCACCAAGTTACATGAACTCATCCAAGGCAGCACCGCGCCGAATTATTGATCTGACAATTCCAGGCGCTTGGAGTGAAGAACAAGAACGTATCTTGCATGAAGTAATGAAGTCATCGCCTGATGAGATCTTTGATCAATCACTTGCAGAGGAAGCAGCTACGCAATTACGAATTAATAGAGCCGCAAATCAATAATTAGATCCAGCTAGCAAACCACATACGTGAATACCAATCTTCATATGCAATTATCGTCCCCAGATATAACGGTGCAAAATAGAGAAAAACTAGGGCCGATAGGGAGAATGCAGAAAGTACCCAGATCTTTCGTTTTCGCTCCGAATCTGTAAGAAATTCCTTTACCGTAAATGTGATTGCAAGTATCAAATATGGCTGAAATGCAATGGCGTAGAAATAGAACGTCGTTCGTTCTGGAAATAGAAGCCAAGGAAGATAATTAGAGAGCAGTCCAAGGAGAATAAAGCCAGTAGATCTATCTCTTCGATATATGAAGTAGCCAATAGTTACAAATAATGCAATTAAGCCAACCCACCAGATTGGCGGAGTTCCCAAAGCAAGGATTTCTTGGGCGCAATTATCTGAACCACAGTTCTTAGGTGAAGCGTAGAAAAATGAGGTAGGTCGGCCAAGAATTAACCAACTCCAAGGACTTGCTTCATATGGGTGATCCGTTTCTAAACCGGTATGAAAATCGAGAATCTCTTTATGATAATTAAAGAGTGATAGAAGAGAATTACTTGAACTATTTCGATCCCATCCATTACTCGATAGAAACCATCCGCTCCAGGAAATTAGATAAACGCCTGTAATAATTGTTACGTACGAGATGAGGGCTCTGCGCTCTTTAATCAACAGGTAAATTGCAATTGCGATTACAAAATAGAGCGCACTCCATTTTGTTCCAACTCCTAAACCAAGCATAAGCGCCATTAAGAAATATTTCTGATAGATAAGTGCGGTAAAAGCTCCTAGTAGAAATGTCATTAAGAAAATATCTAGTAACGCGGTTCGAGACATTACTAAATGAAGTCCATCGATACTTGCAAGAGCTGCCGATAGAAGCGCTAGAAAATCAGATTTGAATAGCTTTCGAGCCACTAAAAAAATTAGGTAGATAGATGTAACGCCAAATATGGCGGCAGAAATACGCCATCCAGTTGGATTATCGCCAAAAATCTTTATCCCAACTGCAATCATCCATTTTCCTATGGGTGGATGCACTACAAATTCAGGTTTACCGTTGGTTAATTCAACTCCGTTAGCTAATAGATCACGTGCGCCATCAACATAATAAACTTCATCAAAGACAAGTTCATTTGGTGTCCCAAGGCGAAAAGTTCGAAATAGCGCGGAAAATCCAAGAATAATTGCAAGGTATAGCCGCGTCACGACTACAAGGATACTGATGCAAGAATTGCCTTATGGGTCGATTAACTATTGCGGCTGCGCCACTCGGTAATTTTCGTGACGCTAGTGCCAGATTAAAGGATGCGATTAGTCGGGCTCAATTTGTTGCAGCTGAAGATTCCCGAAAATTTGCTCGGCTCTGTAGCGATTTAGAGATCAAATGTGATGCAAAGGTAATCTCATTTTTTGAAGGAAATGAGAAAGATCGGTTATCTGAATTAGAGAGTGCATTACGTGATTTTGAAAATGTACTTCTTATTACTGATGCGGGAATGCCCGGTGTGAGCGATCCCGGTTATCGAGCAGTAACAATGGCCATTGAAAAGAATTTTGAAATTGAAGTTTTGCCCGGTCCGAGCGCTGTAACTATGGCGCTAGTGCTTTCTGGGCTTCCTTCAGATCGTTTTCTATTTGAGGGTTTCTTGCCACGAACTGATGGAGCGCGGGCGCAAGCACTTGCAAATTTAGGAGAAGAAGAGCGAACCATGATCTTCTTTGAAGCACCACACCGAATTGGCGAATTTTTAGATGCTGCTCTCCAGGAATTTGGAGGATCTCGTCGAGCAGCCATTTGCAGAGAGATGACAAAGACATATGAAGAGGTTGTAAGAGGCACACTTGCAGAATTGAAATCTTGGTCAGACTCCAAAGAGATGCTCGGCGAATTTACAATTGTAGTTTCTGGCTTTGTCCCTAGCGGAGCTGAACATAGCGAATCTGAAATTGTTAATCTTGTTAAACGATATGAAGCAGCAGGAATTGCGCGCAAAGAAGCAATTTCTATGGTCGCAAAAGAACTAGCAATTCCAAAGCGCATGGTCTTTGATGTAATGGTTAAGAACAAGTAGATAGACTGACCTTATGAGCTTCCAGGAGAAATCCTTTTATCTGACTACTCCTATTTACTATGTAAATGATGCTCCGCATATCGGTCACGCCTACACAACAGTTGCTGGTGATCTTTTAACTCGCTGGCATCGACAAAGAGGTGAATCTGTTTGGTATCTAACCGGAACTGATGAGCATGGTCAGAAAGTAATGCGTACCGCAGAAGCAAATCAGGTGGCCCCGCAAGCTTGGTGTGATCGCTTAGTTGAAGAAGCTTGGAAGCCAGTCTGGCGCGATCTTGAAATTGCCAATGACGATTTCATTAGAACAACGGAACCTCGACATATGACCCGAGTCCAGAAATTTCTACAAGGATTGATGGAGGAAGGTTTTATCTACGAAGGTAAATATGAAGGTCCTTATTGTGTTGGGTGTGAAGAATTTAAGCTGCCAGCCGATTTAGATGATGGCAAGTGCAAGATCCACTCAAAGCCGGTCGAGATGGTCAGTGAAACCAATTGGTTTTTTAAGTTATCAGCTTTTGTACAACCACTGATTGATCATTATCGAAACAATCCATCAGCATGCGAACCAGCAAGTGCGCGTAATGAAGTTCTAGCATTTTTAGAAAGCGGCGTCTCTGATTTATCTATCTCTAGATCAACTTTTGATTGGGGAATACCTGTTCCTTGGGATACAAAGCAAGTTGTTTATGTCTGGTTTGACGCGCTCCTTAATTATGCGACTGCGGTTGGTCTGACTGATTCTCCAGATAGCGAAGGTGGAAAGTTTTTCGCAAAAACTTGGCCAGCTGATGTGCATCTTGTTGGAAAAGATATCTTGCGTTTTCACGCCGTCATCTGGCCGGCGATGCTAATGGCAGCTAAATTGCCAGTTCCTAAAAAAGTTTTTGCGCACGGTTGGTTACTAGTTGGTGGCGAAAAGATGAGCAAGAGCAAGTTAACTGGAATTGCTCCATCAGATATCACTTCTCACTTTGGCGTAGATGCTTTCCGCTATTACTTCATGCGGGCAATTCCATTTGGAAGCGATGGATCTTTTTCTTGGGAAGATATGTCTGCCCGCTATACCAGCGAACTTGCCAATGATTTTGGGAATCTGGCGTCACGATTGACTGCCATGATTGAAAAGTATTGTGATGGCGTTCTTCCAGCCCGAAGCGAGGAATCTGCATTAGCTGATTCGCTCAAGAAAACTGTCGAAAATGCTGATCGGGCGATGGTTGCGCTTGATTTTCAAAATGGGATTAATGCGATTATGGATTTCTGTAAAGAAGTTAATGGATATGTCACAGCAAAAGAGCCATGGTCGGTCGCTAAAGATGTCACGCGAAAATCTGAACTAGATGCCATTCTCTACAACACCGCAGAATCACTGCGGGCACTTTCCATCTTGTTATATCCCGTTATGCCGATAGCCTGTCGAAAACTCTGGGATTCAATAGGTGCAAATTCACTTGGTCCAATTGAAAAGCAACTAATTAGCCAGGTATCCATCTGGGGACAATTAGAACCTGGAACTAAAGTTACAAAAGGTGAAATTCTTTTTCCGAGATTGGAAGAAGTAGCAAAATAGAATGGCTGATCGTCACAATCGAGATTTAGATCGCAAACCTGCACCACTACCTGAACCGTTGCCCGTTAAATGTGCAGATTCACATGCGCATCTTGAAATTGTTACAAATACCGAACCGGAGCATCCAGAGGTAAAACGCGTAATTGAAGAGGCTGCCCAAGTTGGAATCGATCGTATTGTTCAAGTTGGTTATTCGGCTGAACAATCGAAATGGTGCGTAAAACTTGCAGAGCTATACAAAAGTGTTGTCGCTGCTGTGGCACTTCACCCAAATGAAGCTCCGGTTGTAAACGATTTAGAGGCAGAACTTGCAGTTATAGAAGAATTGGCAGCTCATCCGCGAGTTAGGGCGATTGGTGAGACGGGTCTCGATTTCTTTAGAACTGAGCCTGCGTTACAAGATCGACAGCGTTATTCGTTTATTAAACATATTGAAATCGCAAAGAAAAGTAATAAAGCGCTAGTCATACACGATCGTGACGCACATCGGGCAGTTCTCGATACGCTCGCAGAAGTTGGTGCGCCAGAAATCACTGTCTTTCATTGTTTTTCTGGCGATGCACAGATGGCAGCTGAATGCGTTGAAAAAGGATATGTACTCTCATTTGCCGGAACTGTCACTTTTAAGAATGCACCGCAATTACGAGACGCACTGCGTCTAGTGCCAAAGGAATTACTCTTAGTTGAAACAGATTCACCATTTCTTGCACCTATGCCAAATCGCGGTGCGTTAAATACCCCAGCGCAGATTCCAAATATTCTGCGTTTTATGGCAGAAGAGCGCGGTGAAGAATTGATTGATTTAACAAATGCAATAAGTGAAAATGTCGATCGAATTTTTGGACCGTTCTAGTGACCATTACCTTGCTTGGGGCAAATGAGATTCGCCAAATTGCCCAAGAGTTGGATCTCCATCCAAAAAAATCACTCGGACAGAATTTTGTTATTGATGGAAATACCTGCCAGAAGATAGTTCGCTTAGCTGGCGTAACTTCAAGCGATCACGTTGTGGAGATTGGTCCTGGATTAGGTTCATTGACGCTGGCAATTCTTCAACAGACTAATTCAGTAACCGTTATTGAGATTGATCAGAGATTAGCTTCTCGAATCTCGAAGACGGTGACCGTGCACGGCGGTGCAAAATTAAATGTAATGAATGTTGATGCGCTAAGCGTCACGGAGATTTCAGGTACCCCAAATAAATTAGTCGCAAATCTCCCATATAACATCTCTGTCCCAGTCTTACTTCATTTTTTGGAGAATTTTCCATCAATCAAATCTGGAATTGTCATGGTGCAAAGCGAAGTTGCAATTCGTCTAGCCGCTACCCCTGGAAGCAAAAATTATGGTTCGCCAAGTGCAAAAGCTGCCTGGTGGAGTGATGTCTCATTAAGTGATTCAGTCTCGCGAAAAGTATTTTGGCCAGTACCTAATGTGGATTCGTCACTTGTTTCTTTCCAACGTCATGAACCACTAGGAGATGAGGCGCTGCGTAAAGCAACCTTCAAGGTAATAGATCTAGCTTTCGGAAAGCGACGGAAGATGTTGCGGGCTGCATTAGCTGAATTATTCAGTTCTTCTGCAGCGGCGGAAAGTGCTTTGCAAGAGATTGATATCGACCCTACGTTACGCGGTGAATCCCTGTCGATTAATGATTTTCTCCGTATCGCAAAGCTCGTAACAAAGTAATACGCTCCCTAAGTGGCCGATAAAACAACTGTCCGAGTTCCGGGCAAAATAAATCTACAACTTTCAGTCGGTCCTCTAGCGAAAGATGGCTACCACGAATTAGCTACAGTCTTTCAATCAGTATCGCTTTACGATGAGGTCACTCTAAAGATCATTGATGGCGATGAAATTATCGTAAATTCTGAAGGTAAAACTGGAGTACCTGAAGGTAAAGAAAATTTAGCGTATCAAGCTGTTGATTTAATGCGAAGTAAGTTTGAAATTAAAGATGGAATTGAAATCAAAATTAAGAAAGAGATTCCAATTGCAGGCGGCATGGCAGGCGGCAGTGCAAATGCTGGAGCCGCAATAGTTGGTTTTGATTCACTATTCTCACTAGGACTTTCTAGAAATGAGATGGAAGTGATTGGTTCAGAACTTGGTGCCGATGTTCCATTTACTATCTCTGGAGGCACAGCTATTGGGACTGGAAGAGGAGATCGGATAACCCCAGTTCTTTCTCGTGGAAATTATTTCTGGGTACTAGCGCTATCGAGCAGTGGTCTTTCAACTCCTGCCGTTTATAACGAATGCGATCGATTGCGTGAAGGCCTAGATATTGCAGCACCTCATGTAAGTGATGAATTAGTACAAGCGTTAAGTCGGGGAGATGCGGCTGCACTTGGAAAAGTTTTAGTAAATGATTTGCAGCCTGCGGCTTGTTCATTAAAGCCAGCGCTGCGATTGATTCTCGATGTTGGCCTTGATTACGGTGCGCTCGGCGGAATCGTCTCTGGCTCTGGTCCAACAGTTGCCTTCCTTGCAGAGAGTGAAGATCATGCTCTCGATCTGGTTGTGGCCCTAACTTCTAGTGGAGTTGTTGGAAATGTTCTGCGCGCCCAAGGGCCGGTTCCGGGCGCTCGGGTAATTACTGATTAAGTTATTTAAAGCATGAGTTATACAAATCAGGGGGAAATTCGAGGGCTACTTACCCAATAGAATTCAGGTTCCTCCATTGTGTAGTGGCTAGCACATGGGCCTTTGAAGCCCAGGGTCCAGGATCGATAC
>JACCDW012070706.1_pt1 | contig 14790 bp, 14 predicted proteins | sample 7449781 | NCBI WGS metagenome assembly JACCDW01 (sample SAMN15323449, study PRJNA562643) | freshwater metagenome | isolation source: river surface water | place: USA:Blue River Watershed | collected 2017-08-18
CAAGGCAGTCTCTGCGGTCCCGCCTCCCCCGCCCGCCGCTCTGCCCGCATCGGCCGCGCCCTCTGACGACGAGGACGAGGATGACGAGACTGAGGAGGACATCGCAGCCTTTGAGAAGCTCGAGGATAAGGACAAGAGTGGGAAGTTCGCAGGCAAGGGCTATCACGTCAACTTTCGTGGCGATGTCGTCGACGAGGAGATGAACTGGGTCGGCAAGTACAACGCCATGTCGGGGAAGCTCGACAAGAAGGCGCCCAAGCCTACGGACCTTGACCTGTAAGCGGCCACAGCGGAGACAACAAACAGAAAACAAAAGAAAACACGGTGAACTCCCAAAAAGAAGACGACAACATCTCAAACCCCAAAAACAAAAGAAAAAACTTTTTTCATGTGCTCTTTTTTTTATTACCCTCGGCAGAAGTGCTATCTCTACTTCCCCATTGCTGTCTTTACAAGTGTCAGAGCCGCATCACGCTCCTCCCGATTCTGGAAACGGAAGCGGATACTCTTCTTAATACTAAATGTAAGAAGGAGACAAGGGTGCCCCAACCAATCTCTATAAAGTCTGACACTGGAGATGGTGGGAACGTAAATCACGACATTACAGATAGCAATGAACTCGTACATTGTGGACTTCTTCCTTCTCTTGTGTGGTCGCACACACAAGTAGTCAGTTCACTTCAAATTTATTGTAAAAATTTGATAGCCCTTCTGCCTACCTATGCTATCATCCCTCCCTTCTCTCCCAGCACTCAATACTCTCTTACAAATAAGAACAAGATGGGCCAGGCACTCACTGCAGTCGAGAAGCCAACTCCAACTGTCACCCTCTACAAGGTTAACGAGCCAGGTGGATATGTGTCTGTCATCGTCTTTGACGCCCGACGGAACTTGTCGAAGGACCAGCTCTCTCTTCTTGCGAATCAGCTCAGGGACAACATGCCGTGGAACGTCGTAGATGCTATCTATGACCCGCCTGAGATATTCCCAACGGGGGTTGCCTTCAAGGCTGTCACGACAATCGACAAGAGCTATCTCCCGTATCTGGAGACCCTCATCACTACCCAAGCGTCCATGTTCGCATGAGAGGGCTGGCAAAGGTCTCACACGGGAAAATTGAAGGGAGACCAGTCCAGTAAGGTCGTCACCTACTTCCTCTTCAGCAACGCACCCATGGAGACTACCACCTCTGAAATCAAGGAGACAGTAACGGTTGAGGGCCGCACGACGATTACGCTGGCTGCTTTTATCAAGCAGCTCCAAGAGCTTCAGAAGAAACTCGGCCCCAACGCGCCTGTCTGGCACATTGAGTTCGGTGGGATTACAGAGACGGGGGGCGCCGAAGAGTGGAAGGGCGGTGTTGCGATTGAGTAAGAAGAAAGAAACAACCAGAACCAAACTACAAACAAAAAGAAGCGGATTTTTTCATGTGCCTCTTGACCCCCCCTCCGCAAGCAAAAATTGAAGCCCCTCTCCCCATGAGAGCCCGTATCCCCCATCCAACAATCTCCATCTTCTCCTCTTTGACAGCAAGAATCACCAGCAATTCTCGGCAACAAGCAAAGATGGCGACTCTCACGGAGACGGTGGCAGCGGAGAAGCTCCAGGCAGTCTGGCGTGGCTACCAGGTTCGCAAGAGTGTCTGGAGTTACGAGGAGCAATACTGTGAGTGCGGCGAGCCCGCCACCGTCTGCGGCGAGTGTGCCGACTGTTTCTGGGAGAACCAGAAAGAGGCACGGCGGACTCGCTGGGAAGAGCGTCACGGTGTCATCGTGCCCCGTTTCCCCTGCAACGGGTGCGGCAAGCTCTTGAGAGAGCAACAGATGCTCGCCCTTGATGGCGAGAGCTATTGCGAGCGCTGCTTCAACGAGGCTCTTGCCGCACCTCGGCCCATCGAGGAGCTCAGTGAGGCCGACATCTACGAGCAGCTCCACGAACTGGACCAAGAGCGGAAGCAGCTGCGGCGAGAGGGGCGCGAAGACACAGAGGAGTATGCCGTGATGGACCGCGCCGCCCAGGCTCTCGCAGACGAGTTGACGCGTCGTGATGCCGAGGACGAGGCCGAGGACGAGGCAGAAGCAAAGGCCAACACCTACTACCGTCGCCCTCTTCACTGCTGCGGCGACGCCCACTGCGATGGCTCTTGTGACACGCAGTACTGCGGCTGCCAGGGCAAGTGCCGCTGTGACGCAGAGTTGACGGCGTGGCGGGACGAAGAGGACGGCGAGTGGTGAGGTCCGAGGGCGGCTGTGTGTTTGCGAAAGAACAACAAAGAAAAAACAAAAGACAAGATTTTTTCGTGAGCTCTGTATTGAAAAATTGAACCTCCTGCCTCCTCCTATGCCAGTACCCCTTTTGATTCACCCGCAAGCCCACCCCCTCATCCTTGAATCAAAAGAACACAGCAAACAAAGCCAAGATGAATCCCGACCTCGCTATCGCAAAGCTCCAGGCTATCCTCCGCGGCAAGAAGACGCGCTCCCAGCTCCTCTGGCCGTGTGCCATCTGCAAGGCCGAGGCGCCTTACTACGAGATGACGCAAATCAACAAGAAGTGGCGATGCCCCGAGTGTTCTCAGGGCGTCTGGGGCGAGTGGGGTATCATCCCCGTCTACATTTGTCCGTGCAACGTCCTCGGCTGCGAGAAGGGGTGCCGCCCTCTTCACTGCGGGTGTGTGAATACCTGCAAGGGCGGCTACGATTGCCCCACAAACCGCAGAAAGGGCGTCCACTATTGCGGCGACTTTCATTGCGAAGGCGACTGCGGTGAACTCTGGTGCGGATGCATTGACATCTGCCGCGGCCGCTGCGGAAACGACCACCCGCGTCTCTACCGCTAAGCGCAGCACCACCAAGAAAAAACAAATACTAAAAAGAATGAAACGTGGGATAGACCTCCAGACCGTTCTGCTTGTGGTTGTTGCGATGCTCTTGGGTTGGATTGCCTTTGGATATTTCACGAACATGGGAGCTCCTTCTTCGGTTGCGACGACGGCACCTGAGAAGGAGTATGTGCCAATTTTTTACAGAAAGAGGCCTGAGACTGTCTACATAACAGAAAACAGGCCTTGGTGGGGGTACACGAATTACTGGCCGTTCAACATAGACACTCGCCCTTGGCCCTATCACCCGCATCACTCGTCTCATCCTGGCCCTCCTGGACCTCCTGGGCCTCCTGGACCACCTGGACCGCCTGGACCGTCTCCTCCTCCGCCCCCTCCTCCCGCACCAGAACCCGCTCCTGCTCCTGCCCCAGCTCCCGCACCCGCTCCTGCCCCAGCACCTGCGCCAGAGCCAATGACAGACCCTGTTCCCGCACCGCCTCCTACGGTAGAGGGATTTAGCTGCGGAATCTATCCGTTCTAGGGTGGTTTTTTGACCTACGCCTCACTCACTTTTTCTCATCCCTCTTTCTTGAAGGGCGATGAGAAGAATTTTTACCACATACGCAGAGTCTCATACGTTAACTCGCTGGTATTCACTCCCTTTTCATAGATGGACCGTTTCAGTTTTACATTCGAAGACAATGTTTTACGAGTAATCGCAACGTAATACCTCATGCGCTCCTTTTCTTCTTGAGTACCAATGTAGCAGGAAACCTGCTTTGGGTTTTCACTATCAAAGAGGATGTCTCTCATATCTTCCATGAGTAGTTCTTGTCTGCTGTCAGCTGCCTTTACAGTGTAAAGATACTGAATCAGTTTTCCACAGCATCGTTCAAATTCATCCTTTCCACACTTCTCAAACTCTTCTCCAGAATGGGATTTGAATTCATTCCACATGACGCGGATGGTTTCCAACCAGAGAAGTGGGGATGTCATGTTTCTCAACCCTAGAAACGCAAAAAAGTAGTTCAATTTTACTTGGTAGGTGTTTTTTTCTCTTTTCCGCACTGCTGTATTCTATTACGCCAGAACCTTGGCATCACCGCTGGCGAGGAACGTCTCAATCTTTCCCTTGTACTCAGGCGGCAGCTGAGCGAGCAGCTTCTCGTGGTGCTCGAAGAGGGTGAGCCAGTTCTCGGCCCGCTTCTTCAGGCAGAGGCTGGCGTGGGCCTGCTTCATCGCCGTGTTGCGGTCACCGTACAGAAAGAGCACATCCTTTCCCTTCTGCTGGAGGGTGACAACCTGACGCCAGGTTGACTCGTGGCCCCACGTCTGCTTGGTGGGATAGGTCTGGAGGAAGTTGCCGTCCTTCAGAAAGACGCCTGTAGCAACGCGGGAGCCACTGACAAACGCGCGAATCTCACGATGAGTCATCTTGGTTGCGATGGCGGACATAGGAGTAGAAGAGGTGGTGTGACTCCTTCCACACAGGGAAACCGCTTCAATTTTTTGCCAGGGTATAAAATTGAACCTTGGGCCTCCGTGGGCGCCCAGTACCCCCCTCTTTCCTCCTAAAGACTTCCCACATAGTTCAACTACCATGGCCTCCTCTCCTGACGCAATTGGTGTGAAGGGTTCGGACGTCTACAGCACAACTGGCTCTGCCCTCTTGGACTTGTCGGTGCTTCTGGTACGTGGTGCCGACAAGGATGCCACCCAGATTCAGCTTCTGAAGGCATTGGAGGCCCCCTCTCCAGAGAAGGTGGACGACGCGTTTGTCCTGGCGTTCCAGACGCGCGACGTCCGCGGTGGCAAGGGAGAGCGCAAGCTCTTCTTCTACCTGTTTACCGTGCTGCTGGAGAACTACCACAAGCTCGCAATCCCTCTCTTGGACTTTGTCCCTGAGTATGGTTGCTGGCGCGATATCTTCAAGCTGCTGGAGATGTCGCGGACTCCTGGAGGCCCTCCTGGTCTCCAGGTGGCTCTGGTGGACTTGGTGAAGATTCAGCTCATGAAGGACCAGAAGGCACTCGCAGAGGGGAAGTCCGTCAGCCTGATGGCGAAGTGGGCTCCTCGCGAGAGCGGCGCAGACCAGGAGCTGGCTCGCTTCCTCGGCAAGGAGCTCTATCCCGCCGTGCCAAACGTCGGCCAGCGAATGGCAATGTACCGCAAGGCCATCTCCGCTCTCAACAAGGCGGCTGACACGGTGGAGGTGAAGATGTGTGCGGGCCAGTGGGACACCATCGAGCCTGCGAAGGTTCCTGGTCTCGCTCTTGCCAAGCACATGAAGGCGTACCTCAACGAGACGGTAGAGAAGTATCCTCACGGCAGTGTCTACCGCCCTCGCTTTGAGAGCGACATCCGTCACCCTGACGACCCTGTGCGGATGGCGTGCCGCGAGCACTTCCAGAGCCATCTCGCAAAGGCGGCGGCTGGTGGGGCGAAGATTAACGGTGCCGTGGTTCGCTACCCTCACGATATCATCAAGAAGGTAGTGAAGAGCGGCCGCCGCGGGACCTCCCACTGCTACTGCGAGGCGGACGACTGTGCGGGTTGCGAGGAGAGCGGCGCTTCCATTTCGGAGGCGGAGCGCAACTCTCTCATCGCTGTCTGGAACGACATGGTGAAGATGGCGCAGGCCTCGGGTGGCCTGAAGCGGAGTCTGGCGATGTGCGACTTCAGCGGCTCCATGCAGAGCAGCAGTGTGAACGGCGACACTCCCTACTGGGTGAGTATGGCGATGGGCCTTCTCATCGCAGAGGCAGGCAGCGACACCTTCAAGGACACGTTCCTGACGTTCGACTCCAACCCCACGTTCCACCATCTTCCCGAGGGCGACATCTTCAAGCGGGTACAGTCCATTAACGGCTACATCGGCCAGGGCACCAGCACGGACTTCCAGAAGGCGATGGATGCGGTGCTCGCACGACTGGTGGAGACCCGCTGCCCGCCTGGAGAGGAGCCGCGTGACTTGATTGTCATTACGGACATGAACTTTGACGCGGCATGCCCGTCTCACATGGCCTCTTCGTACACGGGGAACCGCTACCGTCGCGTGGTGAAGACTGCCGAGCGTCAGACGCACGCCCAGATGGCGCGTGAGGCGTTCCGTCGCGCGAGCGAGGACGTCTTCGGCCCTGGTGTGAAGGGCTGGGAGCCTCCTCGCATCGTCATCTGGAACGTCGCGGCGGGTGCCAGCGATTTCCAGGCCCAGGCCGAGGAGGAGGGTGTCATCCACCTGTCTGGCTGGTCGCCATCCCTCTTCAAGGTGCTGCTGGAGGAGGGCGCGAAGGTTCTGACGCCGATGGACGCTCTGCGTGTGATGCTGGATGCGGACCGCTACCAGCCTATCCGTGAGCGCCTGGCGGCTGTGCGTGCGTCGGGTCTGTGAGGTGGCAGGTTCAAGTAGGTAGAGAGGTAAGTAGACGACAAAACAAAAGAAAAGAACCCATTTTTTGGTGGCCGTCGGCCCGCGCCGCGCCTGCCTAAAAAATTGACGCGCTTCCTCCCTGGGAAGCAAGGTGCGGCCAAAGGGAAAGGCACCCTGGTAAAAGATGCCAACAGCAGATACTTCATTGATTCAGTCATCGAAGGATGACTTCACTCCGTAACCTGTATTAACTAAGAGTCTACACAGCAATACATTCATACTTTCATGAATTATTCGGACTCTGGCTAAGGTTACGCACAGCAAATCAAACATCTATCAGGCAAGATACGATGCCTATTTCCGCAACCTGACGTATTCAAGGGGGTTAGAACGGCCGCTAATTCACTTGTAGGTTGCGCACAGCAAAGCCACTCTAAATTCCGTTCTGGAACCTGCGCCCAAGAGACCACACAGCAACCACACGCTTTCCTTCGATAGCTATATCGGTATTCTCTGGTCTCTGATAAGGTTCCACACAGCAAACCAATTCTTATTCTTCCTGCGCTCTTTCAGGAACCAAGGACTTCGCAAAGAGCGTACAGAAGTCCTCACAGCAAAGCCAAAACGAATTCAAAAGTCCTCTCTTCGCACGCACGGCCCGTGTAGAGGCAGCTCTCGAAAGAGAGCAGGGTATTTTTTCTACATAAATGCGAGTGTCTTCTAGACAGTAGGATTTATGAGTGATGACGAGGACTTTAACAGATTAAAAAACTATTTTCTCAAAGACCCCGCACTGCGGTTTTTTTACACACGCTGTAAAAAAGGAGGAATGGACGACCCTTCTGATTACTGTAACAACATAAATATGTATTATAGAAGAAACAAAAATTACACGCTGCTCTATTCAGCGGTAAAACTACAAGATACAGAACTTGTAAAAAAGATTCTTAGAATTCCAACACTGAATGTCAACAAGGGGTGCCGAGAAGAAACTCCGCTCATGCTAGCCTGCCGACTCCCGAGGACAAACGAAATCGTTTCTCTTCTTTTGTCCCATCCGAAGATTGATGTAAATCGGAGCAGCCGCACCGTTCATCCTGCAGAGGTCTCATCTGGGAGTACAGGAGCCACAGCTCTTTTCTACGCAACAAACTGGCATTTGCCAGAACATGTGAAACTTCTACTCACCAGGTCTGATATTGATGTTGACAAGGGGACCCGAGATGGAGACTCGCCTCTCTTGGAAGTTGCCAAAAACTATCTCAATTCATTGAGTGAAGAGAAGGATATATCATCTGCCTTTCAATTTGAATTAGGAGCAGATATGGGATGTAAGGAAGAGACATGTGACCCAACAAGTCACACACGTCACGAATCTGCTCGTGAGAAATTTCGTCAGAGGTATCTTGAGAAGAAGCGAGCCACCTATGAGTGCCTTACGCTTCTCGCAGCCGACCCGCGTGTAAAAGATATAGACCGTGTCTATACAATTTGCCGTGACTTCAAACTTGCCATTCAATTAACCCTGGAGCGACCTTCTAGTAGACGCGATTTGACCTTTCATATTCTTTCTCGTGAGTCAGTCCTCAATTGCTTGAATGATGTGATAGAGTTACTTGAAAGCAGAAATCCCACATATTCCTCTGTCTATTCATTTGCGACCGAAGCTAGCACACAGTACAGCCCTACCTTTCATGGAGAGATTGAAAGTGTACTGGAAAGTTTCGATGATAATCGCTGTTTTGTCAATTATTGGCCGTCTTATATTTTTGAAAGAATAAAAGAGGCTTATATTGTTAAAAACGGCGATATCAACACTGGAAAAATACAATCCCACCAACATTATTTTTCAGAGCGATGGGTTACACTCTATGAATGCGGAACAGTGTTAGCAGACGCCTGTAAACAAAAGAATCTTGAAGAGGTGAAGAGGTGCCTTGCTGAGCCCACGATTCTGGTAAACAAGCCTGATAGATTCCAGTGGTGCCCTCTTCACGAGGCGTGTACCCAGGGAGACATTGCGATAGTAAAATGTCTCTTGGCGTTTCCAGGAATGAATCCGAATGTTCTGAGTGGAAAGGGGCATTCTCCTCTCTACATAGCCTGTGAGTCTGGCAACCTTGAAATTGTCAAGGAGCTTCTCAAACATCCCTTAACGAAAACGCACACATATAAGAAAGCGATTCAATACGCGATTGAAACGAAAAATACCGAAGTCCTCGAGATGTTTTTGTCTGAATTTCAGAAAACTGCTAGACAGAAACATCCGAACAACCGTGTCATCCGTCGCATCCTTCAAGATTGCCTTCTGACTGCCTGTAAAGATGGGAATCTGGAAATCATCCAGCGGATGATTCAAGCAGGGGCACGGATAAATCAGCGGGGAAAGAATGAAACAAAACCGTTGGAAGCGGCAATCCGTGGGGGTGAGATGAAGATTGTAAAGTATCTGAGATATCATCCCCAGTTGCGACTTCGGAAAGAGGGGTCTATGTGTTACAGGGAATTGAAAGTCGCAGCAACTGGATTGAATACAGAGATTTTTATATTTCTCTTTGACTCTTGGAAAGGCGACTTGACAGAAGATGAGCTTTATGCGATAAACAAGGAGTTGCGGAGCTTGTATTCGTCAAAAGTCGAATATGGAAATCCCGCGGAATGCAGTGGCCTTCTTTTTCTTGGAAAACACGTTTTGAAGTGCCTTCATTTGCGGAGTTTGGCGCGTATCAATACATTTGGGCGGCTCAAAGACGGTCGTCCTCTCCCCTATCTTCCCCCCGAATTGTATAAAAATATCGCATCATTCTTGTCAGAGTGTCGCATCGGCAGGAGAATTGTTGAGAACTCGTCTCCAGAAGATGAAGTTGAAATAGAAGAAATGGAATTGGAGGAAGTTTACCACCAAGGGCTGCTTTACTACAGAGATACTCTTACCGATACACTCTACGAGGAAAACGCAGAGGGATATTTGGTACGAGCCACTGTCGCTAGCATTCCTCGACGTCGTTAATGGTCGCACACAGGCACTCCGCCTTCTGTGACTCCGCACCATCCAGAGCTGTATCCCTGTCTCAAACGACACGGGCATGGAGACTCTTTGGTTTCTGCTTGACGGCGCGCTTCTTGTCTGAGACATTCAGTCACATAGGACTCCCAGCCGTGCTTTGCGATAAATTCCATCTGTCGCATTGTGAGTGCGAAGCTCCCCCCGCTATGACCGCCAAACTTCATGCAATCAGAGATGCGGAGAATATCTGGATGTGAGCTAAACATAAATCCTTCCTTTCCAGGAAATGACGGATGTTTGAGAAGTTCCCAAGCATCCGCCACAGTCACAGCTTGAAACGCATCTTCCAGCATCATACGCTCACTTTTGCTCGACAGAAACGAAAAGTCTCCAACTGCGTAACGACTCATCTCTACTGGAATACGTCACATCCAGTTTAGGCGTTCGGTTTCTCTTCCTCACCGATGGTGATTTTCACCTCTCCCGCATCAGCTTCTGTAGGCTGAGCGGCACTCAGTTCCGTCACAACTGTGTCTCCAAGAGTCACAGTCGGTTTCTTATTCAGAGGGTTTACAAAGCTAAACAGTTCCTCACTCTTTCCACCACTGTTGAGTGTCTCAGAGATAGTCGCAAGTGGGTTTTGTATGACATTCACCTGTTTCTTCCGCAGCGTTACAAGGTCTTTGAGTTTGGACTCAGTCTGCTGAAACAGATTGCTCGGGTCAACGCGTCCTCCTGAAGTGGTCGTAGCCGCAGTGGCTGCTTGGACGGCTTGTTCGATGTCTTTCTGTTTTTTCTCCAAATTGGACTGGACCGCCTTTTCAATCATTTTGTCAAGGTCAGGCAAGATTTCTTGACGGAGCACTCGTTTCTTATGCATGAGTGTAATTGCCGCCTCTGAAGTGAGGACCTTGAGGCGCGATTGGGTATTGTCGTAAACGTGAGTGTGGTCGAGTCCGTGACAGATATCAGGACGACGCAGATTGGGACGGTCCTTGAATTCACGCTCAAAATCCGCAATGATGGAATCTGGAATCGGAGGACTCTGTTCGATGAGACGGTCCAAGTCGGACCGACACAACTTCAGAAAATCCAAACTATCCATACGCTCATCGGGTTTCAGAGCCAACTCCACAGAAATGAGACGCTGGAATTTCCCCCACGCAATTCCTGCGACCTTGTTGGATTCACTGAGCTGGGCGAATCGCAAGAAGTTGTTGAGAGTTGTCAAAATTCCCGCAATGAGACTCACGCCGCCAATTCCAAAATTCAGATATTTCTGGACCTGTTCGTCATCTCCTGCTATGCTTCCAATACCAACGCTGGCTGTTCCTGTGAGCGTAGAGAGGATAATCACGGGGATAGTCAGATACATATTTTTGCGGGTATACATCTTTTCCGCACGGTCATGCATCCATCGGTAGCATCCTGCTATGTCCGACCAATCTGCCATAAGTTTGTCCTGTTCCTTGGACCAGCCATTCTGAAATCGTTTGGGAGTCTCTGTTTCATTCGAAACAGACCCTCTTCTACTCGGTTGAGGGGAAGGGGAACGCGAGGCCATACTATCTTTAGGTTTTTTTTTTCGCAAACTTACGCAGAGGGAAAATCCTATGAATAGTGGAGCCGCCCATGTATATTGTATTAATCTTAAACAACGTGTTGACAGGTGGCGGCGATTTGAATCTCAACCCGCAATTGCTGACATCAGGCATCATTTCCGCTTCGAACGTGTAGATGCCGTGGTAGGAAAAGAGATTGATATTCAAAATGACAAGCGCATCTCTATCCGCACGAAGAGAAATATTCTTCACCAAAAACGCAGAGACCATGAGGACTTGGATTCCGTTGGAGCGATTGGCTGTTATCTGAGTCACGCTGCGCTCTGGAAAAAATTCCTGGAATCCAATGAAGAATATTGTATTATTCTGGAAGACGATGCTCTTCTTCCCGATGATTTTGTCGCACGTTTCAAAATCGCAATGGACTCTCTTCAGAAAATGCCTCTCCGAGAATCGGTTCTCTGGCAATTGAGTCGTCCCCACAGCGTCGGATTGCGAAATGCGTTGGAAGAGGATACTCTCATTTTCACAGACGGATGGGCGTATGATGTTGTGTGCCCCACCACAGGCTATGTTCTGTTCCGCAAAAGCGCACAGATTCTCTTGGAAAACGCGTTCCCCATTGACGGCCACGTCGATATGTATATGAGAAGATGTACGCAAATCGGAATTCTCAAGACAGTCCACTACAAGCATTTGATGCTCTCGCAAATTGCCGTGAAGCGTGGAGATACGGACATTCAGATGAGCCATTGTGAGATTTGCGATATTCCTACGCACATTAGCCAGAGTGATATGACGGTGATGACAAAAAAGCAAGTGATTTCAGGCATTGTTGCGATTCTTGGTTTATCGGGTCTGGTCGCCCTTCAAGTCTTCCGCAGGCGTTAAGAATGTCCGCCACGGCCTCCACGCCCTCCGCGTCCTCCACGAAAGCCTCCTCCACTCTTCTTTTTCTGCTCCGCTCCTGTGGTGTAGATGCGAGTCGCAGCCTCCAGCGTCAGAACTTTCGGGTCAACCCCTTCAGGAATGGAAACAAAGGTAGGTTTCTTTCCTCCCGCCTCTTTCTTAAACATGAAGACGCCATAGGGCCCTTTGCGAAATTCAAACGAACCCAGTGTATGAAGAACAGATTGCTCCTTTTCGAGCAGCCTATTCTGAATTGTTTCAAGTGTATCTCCTGACTGAAGAGGAATTTTGGTATTGCCACACTGGGCGTACCATCCATAGGGACCCTTTTTCTTCAGAATCGGATTGCCCTTCCATTCCCCTACCGCTTCGGATTCCGCTGCCTTTGAATCGCGAAAGGCGACAGCATCCTCTTCGGTGAGTTCCTGGAACGAGACACCCGCAGGCCATCCCAGAAACTTCACATCCTTCTCTCCTCCAGGGCCCTGGACTAGAAGCAGAGGCCCTTTCTTTGTCTGGACGGCCTTGAGTCCATCCGCAAAGGTGCGTTCTTTGGTTCCCTTGGACCCTGGGCCCGCATTCAGAGAGGTGTACTTGTCTTTGTAGGACGCCCATGTATCACGGCACACTTGCTTCCACACCTCTTTTCCTTCCGCAATCGCATCCAGACGCTCTTCCATGGACTTGGTAAAATCATAGGCAAAGAGGGCAGGGAACTCTCGCATACAGAATTCATGGACGGAGAGGCCGAGGGCAGTGGGAACCATCTTTTGTTTTTCTGCCCCCATCTTTTTCTTTGTGACCTGTCGAATCGGCGGCCATTGATTCTTCGCTTCAATGTGGTGGCTCACAAAGTCTACATCTTGTGCGGGTTTGTCTTCCTTTCGCGCATAGTCCTTGTCGAGGAGCGTTCCTACAAGAGACGCAAAGGTGCTAGGGCGTCCAATGCCTCGGTGCTCCAATTCGCGAACAAGAGAGGCTTCTGTATAGCGGCCTGTCGGTTTGGTCTGTTGCGGTTCTGCTGCGAGCGTTTTCCATTCTACCGCATCGCCTTCTTTGAGGGCAGTCACCGTTTTCCAGAGGGAATCCTCCGTGGACTCATCCTTTTCTTCTGCGTGGTCGTCGACGTTCACGCGTCCGAGACCGACACGCTTCCATCCTGGAAAGAGTGTACGTTTCCACGTGCTCTGCCAGAGAAACTCATCAGGGTCCGCATCCGCCTTGAAGAGGACGATGTGTTCTTCATGTCTGGCCGCGGACATGACACTTTGAAGAGTGCGTTGCCAAATGAGTTTGTAGAGTTTCATTTCTCCAGCAGTCCATTCCTCTCCTGCGGGGAGTGCTGAGAGATTCATGTGGGTAGGACGAATGGCTTCGTGGGCTTCTTGGGCGTTCGCAGCATTGGCGATTGTCTTTTTCACGGAGCCCACATATTCGGCACCATATTCTTTCAGAACCACCGCAGTAGCCTCTGCCTTTGCTTGCTCGGATAGAAGTGCGGAATCAGTTCGCATGTAGGTAATGTGTCCCTGTTCGTAGAGCCTCTGGGCTGCCTTCATGGTTTGCTTCGGTTGCATGGAGAAGAGAATGGAGGCTTCTTGTTGGAGACTGCTGGTGATAAAGGGTTTTGGTGCTGATTCCGTGCGTGGCTGGGTCTTTGTGCTGACAATGTGGCCTCGTTTGTCGGCGTGGATGTTTTCCAGATAATTCAGGGCGGATTCTTCATCCTCAAGCGCATCAAAGAGTTTGGCAGGAAACTGGAGTGTTTTGGAGAGCCATGTACCTGAGATTTGCCACGACGTTTCTGCCTTGAAGGTCTGGATTTCCTTTTCTCGGTCGACGAGGAGACGCAGAGCGGGTGTTTGGCAACGGCCTGCGGAAAGGGCGGGGCCTACGTGTTTCCAGAGAAGAGGGCTGATGGTGAATCCGACGAGCATATCCAGAATCGCACGAGCCTGTTGGGCGTTCACACGATTCATATCAAGGCGGCGAGGATTCTGGATGGCCGCAGTGACGGCAGTCTTTGTAATTTCATGAAAGACAGCCCGCGGTGTTGTGGCGGGATTGAGACCAAGAAAGAGGGCAACGCTGTAAGCGATGGCTTCTCCTTCGCGGTCATCGTCTGCGGCGAGATAGACAGTATGAGCTCCTTTGGCAGCTTCCTTGAGCGCAGAGAGTGCCTTTCCTTTTTCTTTGAGGAAGGTGTATCGTGCGTCAAAGTCTCGTTCGATGCCTACGGCCGAGAGATTCTCTTCAAGCGCACGGATGTGGCCCATAGATGCGACGACTTTCCAGCCGGTTCCAAGAAATCCTTGAATCTTTCCACATTTTGCGGGAGATTCAACAATACAGAGAGAGTAAGACATCGGGCTGAGTGGTACTGTATGAGAGGCAGAAGTTCATGTCAACTTTACAGGGTAGCTGCGTGCGAAATTTGAAAAAGGAAGTCCACAATAGGAAAAGTAGACAATGAGCGCAGTAATTGATATGAGTTGTAATATCCTTGATGACGAGGACCTTGAGAAGGTCGCATCCTCTAAACCGAGTCGCATGGAGTTGCGCCAGTGGATACCTGATGTCGCACCGAAGGAGAATCCGTTTGAGAAGGGATTCATCAAGCCTTCCTATTCGTTTCCGAGGGCCTTCCAGAACAAGACACAGACAGAGGAGTTTCCCCCTCTTCTGTATCGCGGCGCTCCTTTGCCTCCACGAGCCACTGCGAATCTATCAACGACGACAAATCTTTTGATGCGTGTAAAGGAGAGATTGGAGAAGGAGCAGGCCCCTCCTCCCGCCGCAGCCGTTTCCTCCTCGACGGTGGTGGTTGGACCTCCAAAGGTTGAACGGGTGGAGTCACCTCCTCTCTATGCAGTGTGTACGCCAGACCGTGAGTCTCATACACCCCCTATGCACCTGAATAATTTGGGAAGTCTAGAGTAGAAACAATGGAAGGCGAGGTTGTGAATAAGAAGAAGCAGTTCAATATGAATCGCAATCAGGCGAAGGCGAATCTGACTCGCAGACTTGGCAGAAATCCTACGGCTGCGGAGATTCTGGGATTGGTGGGAACTCGTCGCAAGGGCTTGAATGAGAACTCTTTTTTTGCGGGTCTCATGAA
>JACCDW010998205.1_pt1 | contig 14789 bp, 16 predicted proteins | sample 7449781 | NCBI WGS metagenome assembly JACCDW01 (sample SAMN15323449, study PRJNA562643) | freshwater metagenome | isolation source: river surface water | place: USA:Blue River Watershed | collected 2017-08-18
CAAGCGATAAGAAAAGAAGTGCAAATAGAAGTACATTGCTTTGATTCAAAACCAAGAAAATTGCGGCGGCAATTGTGGCTGCTGCAGTCAATGAGGTGATGTAGCGGCCGGCAGGTAATACAACCGGTCGCGAAGTCATTAATTCTTGTAACTTCATAAAAGTAAGAATTGAACCGGTGAATGACACTGAGCCAATTACGACCGTGAAAACAATAGCTGCCATTACTGCAATGGGTTCATCTGCTTTAGCAGTCAAGAATTCAATAACTGAAACAACAGCAGCTGCGCCACCGCCGACACCATTAAATAGTGCAACCATTTGAGGCATCTGAGTCATTTGTACGCGCCGAGCAGCAACCCAACCAATGATTGCACCAATCGCAATTGCGATCAGAATTGCATTTAAATTCTTAATCGGCCCGCCAAAAAAATCTTGGCCGTAGTAAAAAGCCACTGCCGTAGCTAAAGCCGCACCTAATGCACCAAGTAAGTTTCCGCGACGAGCGCTTTTTGGTGATGAAAGTCCTTTAAGCGCAAGGATAAATAGAACAGCTGCAAGTAATTCAGCAACTCTGACCCAAGTAGGCATTATTTACCTGCTTCCTGTTGCTGATTCTTTTTTGGTTTAAACATCTCCAGCATTCGATCAGTGACTACAAAGCCACCGACCATATTTATGGTTGCCAGTACGACAGCAGCTAAACCTAAAGTTAACTCCAAGCCAGAATCTGCTTTTCCAGTTACCAATATTGCGCCCACTAAAACCACGCCGTGAATTGCATTTGCTCCTGACATTAATGGAGTGTGCAATACAGCTGAAACTTTCGAAACAACTTCAATTCCGACAAAAACGCTAAGAATAAAGATTGTTAATAATGCAATCGCATCCATGTTTATTCGCCTTCCTTAGCAAGTGGCTTTAGTTTTAAAGTTTCTCGAGCAAGTGCATTTCTCACTTCGCCATTCCAAACGATCGCACTACCCGCAACTATTTCATCAGCGAAATCTGGTTTAACCTGTCCGTCTTTAGTAAAGAGTGAAAGCAGCGAAACTACATTTTGTGCGTATAGTTTGCTTGAGTGAGTGGCTATCTGTGATGGTAAATCTTGGCATCCAACTAAAGTGATTAAACCGCCAGGAACTTTGAGTTTTACATCTTTACCGGCAATCGTTCCCTGAATGTTTCCACCTGTTTCTGCAGCTAAATCAACAAGTACAGATCCAGGTTTCATTTGCGACATCATGTCTTTGGTAATCAAAAGTGGCGCCTTTTTACCTGGCACCGCAGCGGTAGTAATAACTATGTCGGCATCAGTTACGTATGGCTTTAACGCGTCTTGCTGCGCTTTAGTTCGTTCTTTATTCATTTCGCGGGCGTAACCACCAGTACCTTCAAGTGCAGCTAGCCCTAAATTAATAAACGTTGCACCCATTGATTTAACTTCGTCTGCACTTGAAGAGCGAACATCGTAGGCACTGACTACCGCACCGAGTCTTTTTGCAGTCGCCATTGCTTGAAGACCAGCGACACCTGCTCCAAGAACCAGCACCTTAGTTGGTTGGACAGTTCCAGCTGCAGTCATCAACATCGGAAAAAACTTTGTTGATTTTTCCGCCGCAATCAGTGTTGCTCGGTATCCGCCGCATAGTGCCTGAGAAGTTAGTGCGTCCATTGATTGAGCTCGAGAAATACGCGGAACTAAATCAAAGGAAAGCGCTGTCGCACCTACTCTTGCTAACGCTCTAATTTCTGTTGCATTATATGTCGGCGATAAAAACGAAAGCGCAATCGACCCAGATTTCAATGCAGAGATTTGTCTGGTTGATAACGGTCTAACTGTGGCAACGACATTAGCGGAAGCAATTTCTTTAGAAAGTGCTGCCTTCGTGAATACTTTTGCACCAGCTTTTACGTAATCAGAATCTGAATAGGTAGCACCCGCTCCAGCATCAGCTTGAATACTTACTTTCAAACCAAGTTTTACTAATTTGGTTACTGCTTCGGGTACTAGAGCCACCCGCTTTTCGCCCGTTCTAGTTTCACTAGGAATTACAAGTTTCACAATGCGCTCCAAAGGGCAATCTGTTACTACAACTCTAGAGATATAAAACTGCTATGTCTTACGGATTATTGGCTGAACTTACGGTCTGCGACAGATTGCATTTTTAACCTTCAAATAGTCTTAATGTGTGGGTAAACACAGAGCAAACAAGGTAAAGCGCTACTCAGCTTTATTAGCGCTCGGCGAGTTGATGATCACCGCTGGGTTCATTCTCGGCTCGTATGTTGCTTATGAACTGTGGGTAAGTAATTTCACGGCGCAGCGTTCGTGGACCAATTCAACGACGAATCTCGAAGACGAATTCTCAGCTGAATTTAAAAACTATTTAGCTAAAAATCCAATTCCACCTGAACAGATTGAACTAACCAAAGAGCCACAACCCGGAGAAGCATTCGGCCTGATGTACTTACCAAAACTTTGGAGTTCTAAAAAAGCTGTCCCCATCATTACAGGCATTTCAGATCGCGATCTAACTAAGGGTCTTGGTTATTATCCGGGAACTGCACTTCCAGGCGAAGTTGGAAATTTTGCGGTCGCCGGACATCGAGCCACCCACGGTGAACCATTCGCTGACTTTCCGTTACTCGAAGTTGGCGATGAGGTAATTATTGAGACGCTTGCTGGCCAGTACACATATGAATTAATTGGTGACGTCAAAGTAATGCCAGAAGATGTTTGGGTTATCGGAGATCGGCCAAACGTACCTGAGGTACGCGCATTACCTGAAGACGCAAAGTTGATAACGCTAACTACTTGTGATCCACGTTGGTCTTCAGAGAAACGTTGGATTTGGTTCGGTGCACAAAAGTCATTTATTTCTAGATATGAACTTGAAAGGCGAACTTAATGATTTATGCATGGCTTTGGCGAAAATTACCAGGACCAAAATGGTTTAAGGCGATTCAAGCATTCTTGCTTTTCACTTTAGCTCTAGGAATACTTTGGTTTTTAGTTTTCCCAAATGTTGATTCATTCTTTTCTGGCGACCCAACATTCTCAGAAAGCTAGCCTGTTTTATTCGACAGGACTGTGGTTACCTTCGTCAACGAATTCGCAACTGCGATGTGCACCATCACAAAATGGCTTGTCTGCAGACTGGCCACAGCGGCAAAGTGAGTATGTGTCTTTGTCAGTAATCACTTCACCATTGGCCCCAATCAGAGTTGCACCATTAACTCTCAGCGATCCATTAGCCCGAACAGTGATTGTTGCTTTTTGATCTGACATATCAGCCTCTTTTCGAATTACTTAACTTTAATTGGATTAAAGCAACTTTGATGGTTACCTCGCAAACTTATTTGCCGACAGGGATATTTTGACCTAACGAATTTACTGTTTCTACGCTGCGGTCAAATGCTTGGGTGAGACGTAATTCACTTGCCAAGCTGAAGTCTTTGTCAGCTAATGCTTGAGCCACATTAATAATGCGAACTGGAAAGTCATCTGTGATCAAGATTGGGAACTGTTCAACATTCGTTATTTCTAAAGCGTTTTTTGCAGATTCGGTTACAGTCCAGCGAACAACTAGACCCTCTGATTTGATCGAAGTTGGTTCTCGATGAGCTGCAATTAAGTTGCCATGACTATAAGCAACCCACATATTTTTGATTTTTGTTATTGGTTGAACTGAATGTGAATGAGCTCCTTCAATAAGATCTATTTGCCCACTTTCAGCCAAAATATTTGCTAAGTCGATTTGATATTTATTTGGTTGATTTGTGTATTCATCGCCCCAATGTAATTTTGCAATTACAAATTGAGCGCCAGCTGCTCGAGCTGCCCTTGCTTCAGCAATTATTTTTTCGGCGTCAATTTCATTGGCACTCCACAATTTGTCTGAATCACGAACAAATCCATTGAAGCCGTAGGTGTAGGCAATAATTCCAATTTTGAAAGTTTTTCCATTTACCTGGACATCCATAACTAATGGGGTATTGGCCTCCGTTTCGGTGCGCGCTGTACCAGTGTGTGGAATACCAATTTCATCTAGTTTGTTTAATGTGCGCTCAATACCTGCGAATCCCTTGTCTAACGAATGATTTGAGGCTTGGTCGCACATATCAAAACCAAGTTTTTTTACCGCAGTTAAAATTTCTGGCGGTGAATTGAAAACCGGGTATCCAGAGTAATTTTCATTTTTATTGGCGATCGGTGTTTCTAAATGGCATAGTGCAAGATCAGCCGAGTCGGTAATGGATGCAATTCCTGCTAACTGAGGATAAAAATCCCACGTGTCTGGTGAACCATCTTGTTTGGCTTGGTTCCACAATCTTTCGTGCAGCAGAATGTCACCCGTGGTTACAACAGTGAAACTTGCTGGTGATGGGTTAACTGAAGCAGATGGTTGGGTAGAAACAAAAGCAGCTTCAGTTGGCTGAGCCGGCTGACTGCTACAGCCAGCTACTGATGCACCGAAAACAAAACATGACAGTATTAATGCAGACCGAGAGGCCAAACGCGTCGAAAAATTCGACATCCTCATTTAAGTTACCTCTTTACCCCGATTTTGAAACTATCCTTATCGAATCACTGACTCTTGCCAGGACTGAGTAAAAATTTATTGGGATATCCCTATAAATATGGTTCATGCTGTATTTATGTACGCAATTCTATAAACAAATAGTTTTTAGTATCGAGAAGGCAAATATGGATGGACGTTATGTCCTGATCGTCGAAGACGATGCGTTATTGCGTGAACTTTTAGCAACTGCGCTTGAGTCTTGGGGCTACAGCGTGCAGACCGCAAGCAATGTTGCAGATGCTAAACGCTTATTTAAACTTAGTGATCCAGACGGCGTGATTCTAGATGTTGATTTAGGTCCAGGGCCAAATGGTTTTGATTTAGCGCACATAATTTTAGAAAGCGCCCCAGCAACGGCAATTGTATTTTTGACAAACATTCCAGATCCAAGATTTGTTGAAGCTGATCCTGATGGTTTACCTACTGGAATTGCTTACCTGAGAAAATCTGCCCTTTCAGATTTGAATTTATTATCTAGAGCCCTCGACACAACTATGCGAGGCGAAGTGACAAATGAACTTCGACATGATCGAGACAAGAATCGACCATTTGCAAACTTAACTAAGAAACAAATTGAAGTGCTTCGACTTATGTCACAAGGTAAGTCGAATGCCCAAATTGCGCAGATACGTGGTACTTCGGTTAAAGCAGTCGAAGACGCGATTAGGCGAGCATGTGAGGCAATCGGGGTAGATAACTCGGTAGATGGCAATACTCGAACCTCGGCAGTTGCAAAGTATCTATCTGTTACTGGTTTAGTTAAACCCTCAGGATCAGTTAAGTAATTATTTTTCGCCTAACGCTTAATAAACTCGATTCGCATTTAAGTTTCAATTCGTATTAGGTCTAGACTTATCAAGCACTCAAATAAGAAATCAGGAATAAATGTCTCAAACTAGCCATCTTGTTGCCGGCGAAAAACCTTTAACCCACAGTGAAATACTTCGAGTATTAAGTGGCTTGATGATGGGGTTATTTTTAGCGGCCCTGGATCAAACAATCGTTTCAACTGCATTAAAAAGTATTGTCGAAGAATTTAATGGACTTAATCACTACACCTGGGTTGTAACTGCTTACTTACTGACTTCTACAGCATCCACCCCGTTGTACGGAAAAATTTCCGATCTTTATGGTCGCCGTCCAGTATTTCAATTCGCTATTGTCACTTTCTTAATCGGTTCATTCTTAGCTGGTGCAGCACAAGATATGAATCAGCTAATTGCGTTTCGTGCATTACAAGGTTTGGGTGCCGGCGGTTTAATGGCATTAACTTTCGTAATTATTGGTGACATTATTCCGCCGCGTGATCGTGGTCGGTACCAGGGATATTTCGGCGCCGTATGGGGTTTGTCTTCTGTAGCCGGCCCACTACTTGGTGGTTATTTTGCTGATGCCGATCAAATTTTTGGAGTTTCCGGTTGGCGATGGATTTTTTACTTGAATTTGCCGATTGGTATTTTGGCCCTAGTACTTACCACTGCTTCATTACATGTACATAACATCAAAAAGAAGCACAAGATTGATTACTTTGGTGCATTTCTAATGGTGACTGCAGTTACTTCATTATTAATGGGTGTTTCAGTATACGGACCAGAAGATGGATGGGGAGCAACAAACACAATTTCGACACTGGGATTAGCGTTACTGTTTACCATTGCATTCTTGCTACAAGAACGTCGCGCAGTGGAACCAATTTTGCCATTGCATTTATTTAAGAATCACACTTTCTCGATTACTTCTTTATTGGGTTTTGTAATTGGCGCGGGAATGTTCGGCGCAATAATTATGATTCCGTTGTATTTGCAGTTAGTTAAAGGTGATTCTGCTACGGATGCTGGACTTAAACTAATTCCTTTTATGCTCGGCATTGTTTCAATGTCAATGTATTCAGGTAAACAAATTTCTAAAGTAGGTCACTACAAACGTTTCCCAATTATCGGTTTGTTCATCATGACTGTTGGTTTAGCTATGTTAAATCGACTTTCTGAAACGACTTCGTTTGCCGAACTTGCAGTTTATGAATTTATGATCGGAGCCGGCCTCGGGCTATCAATGCAACCGATAGTGATTGCGTTGCAGAACGATTTAGATTTCAAGGATATGGGTATTGGCACAAGCGCAAATACTTTTTTTAGATCAATTGGATCAACTGTAGGTGTGGCAATTTTTGGCACAATTTACGCCAATCGATTAGCGGTTTACATTCCGGAAAATGTTGCGAAGCTACAGGCTACAAATCCAGAAGCACTTGCGGGTGCAACTCCAGAAGCTTTTGAGGCACTGCAGAGTAACTCACAAGTTTTGCAAACATTTAGCCCTGAATTGCAAGCCAGTATTTTGAATGCATTCGTGCACTCATTTCATGATGTGTTTTTATCGGCTCTACCGGTTACTGCGCTTGGCATAATTTTTGCCTTTCTGGTTCGGGAAAAGCCATTGCGTTCCGGTCAGGAATTCAAAGAGGTTAAAGAAGAAGCCGTCGGCGAAACTTTCGCGTAAAGCGATTTACAAAGCGCCCTTAACTATTTAGTTAGGGGCGCTTTCCATTTGACGTTGCCCAGTAGTACAAGAGCTAGCACCATTGCAATTTGAATCGCAATCGCTCCTAGCGACGTCATGTTTTCGCGGATCACTTGGCCAAGGTCTGTGGCGCTAATGGCTTGAGCCCCTGCTACATAAGTTGAGTATGTAAGTAAACGTCCCGCGCCGAAAGAAATAAGTAATGGCTTCAAAGGTTGATTCTTCATTACCCCAGCTGCCTCAAATAATTGCGCCGAGGAAAATGGGGAAATAAAAAATAGTAAAAATAAAGCAGTTGAATGTTTAGTTGATTTGCGTAAATGAGCACCAGCATTTTCCATGTTGGACACCCAACCATTGGGCAATTTGTCTCGTAGTTTTCTAAAATAAAGCGCGAGTACCCCACGCCCTGTTGTTGCGGCTAGTACACCAATTGGAATTAGTAGAGCTGACTCAAGATCGTATTTCAAAACATAAAAAACCAGGATTGACCAAGTTGGCGGCGCGAATGCTGGCAACGCATTCATAAAAAAAACTATGAAGGCAGCAATTAAATAAACTTCCACACCGACTCTATTTGTTAACCAAGTTTGTAAACTTGGCCAGTCTGGGGACCTTCAATTGATTTCACATAAAGTCGGACAACATCCGCTAATTGGACTTGCTCAAATCCAGGAAAATAATCGTGATATCCCGGTGATTCAACTAGAACATTTGGACTGATCGAATTGATTCGAATTCCACGAGGCAATTCAACGGATGCTGCCATAACGAAAGATTCAATGGCGCCATTTGCAGCCGATGCCACAGATCCAGTCAGAATTGCTTCGCGAGCCAAAACACCAGACATTAAAGTGAATGATCCGCCATCACTTAAGCAATTAATTCCTTTTAATACCAAATCAATTTGCCCGATTGCTTTGTCGGTTAAACCAGTAACAAAATCATCACGCGTTAATTCACTTAGCGGTTTAAATGGAACTTTTCCAGCTGCAAAAGCAACCGCATCAAGTTTGCCAACTTTTTCGTACATTTCTTTAATCGAATTTGGATTATTGACATCGACTTGAACGTCACCCTTGCGCGATGCTCTGATCACTTCGTGTTTTTTAGCCAATTCATCAGCAACTCCCTTGCCGATCAATCCACTCGCGCCTATGACTAAAATCTTCATTTTTAACTCCAAACTTGGTATGTCTTAGCCTATAAACAATGTCTAGCGCGCAATAATCGTTAGGTCATTATTCAGAGATAAAAGGATTCAAATGGACTTTAGTTCAGTCAACTTTGTAGCTGTACTTGTAGCATTTCTTGTCAGTTTTGTGACTGGTTTCTTGTGGTTTGGCCCAAAGACATTTTTCCCGGTTTGGTGGAAAGCCATGGGAAAAACTGGCGATCCAGGTGAAGGTGCTGATATGAAAGTAGTTTTTGCAAGCACTGCAGTTGCTGGGTTGGTAAGCGCCACAGGTTTAGCTTTAGTTTTTGATGTAGTTGCAAGGGCAAGCGGTGATTTAAACGCTTTAACTGGATTTACAACAGGTCTAATTGTTGGCGTATTTGTCATGGCAGCACCTGCGCTAAGCCATCGACTATTTGCTGGCAACGGATTTAAAGTTTGGTTACTTGAAGTAGGTGCAGATGTGCTTGCATTTGCACTTATGGGTGTAGCACTTAGCTTTTTTTATTAGTCGCAATTTTCGCAATTCTTAATTCTGCGAACTTGATTACATCGAACTAGAGTGATTAAGTTCAAAAATTCGGGGTTAAAAGTGGCTAATAGATTTCAAGAAGCGTTTGGTAAACGTTTTCGACGAATTATCACAAACAGTCCAGATGGTGTTCCAGAGTGGCTACCCCAAATCGAAAGTGGAAATGATTTTGGGTTGTTTAAACCAACGGATGCCCCATGGGTGGTACATGGTGATTTAGCCACACTAGTTGGCGGAATTCGTGCACTATTAATGCAGGCTTTGCACCCTGCAAGCCTAGCTGGTGTTTCTGATCACTCGAGATATGAAAAAGACCCATTGGGCCGACTTGCCGGAACGACAAAGTGGCTAACCATACTCACTTTTGGCTCGACTGAAGCAATTGCCAAAGAGTCAGCGCGCGTTAATGGGATGCATAAAAAAGTAGTTGGCGAATATGAAGTAAAACCTGGGCAAGCAAAGCACTATGCAGCATCAGACGAAGATCTTTTGCTATGGGTACACATTGCATTCACCGACTCATTCTTAATTGCACATGAGTTCTATGGGTCAACGCCCATCCCAGGTGGTTCAGATGCTTATGTAAATTTGTGGAGTAGAGCGGTCGAGCCACTTGGTTTAGTCGATTCACCAAAAACACGAGCTGAATTAAAATCCACAATTCAAAATTTTGATTCAATACTTCGGGCAGATCAAAAAACTTTTAACGTAGTCAAATTCATTAAAAAACCACCACTATCACGAGCTGCTCGCTTTGCTTACGCAATTATGTTTCAAGCTGCGGCAGTAACAATCGAACCAAAGTATTTGGAAATTTTACAGATTAAAGCATGGCCAAAATTTGTGGTAATTCCGGTGACAAAAATATTGCTTGGTTTTATGCGGTTAGCTCTTGGTGGTGTGTCGCCACTTGAAGAAGCAGCCCTTGCTCGACATCAAAGACTTTCTAATAACTAAAAAGTTTTTGCATCAATCACAAAACGATATTTAACGTCACTATTAACAACTCGTTCATAAGCTTCATTAATGTAGTCAGCGCTGATCACTTCAACATCACTGGTGATATTGTGCACACCACAAAAATCCAGCATCTCTTGCGTTTCTTTAATACTGCCGATGGATGAACCAGAAAGACTGCGCTGCCTACCCATTAAACTTCCACCATCGATTGAATAAGGCTTACCGGGAGCACCAACTACGACAAGTGATCCCCACATCCGCAGCGATTCAATGTAAGGGTGTAAATCCAATTCCGCAGAAACTGTATTTATTATCAAATCGAAAGTGTTTTTGAGAGCTTCAAGCGCACCCGATTCCGAAGTATTAACAAAGTTTTTTGCGCCCATCGACATTGCATCTGCACGCTTATTTTCACTATGACTTAATACAGTTACCTCAGCCCCCATAGCAACTGCATTTTTAACTGCCATGTGTCCCAGACCGCCTAGACCTAAAACTGCAACTTTTTTGCCTGGACCGGCTTGCCAATGTCGAAGCGGCGAATAAGTTGTGATTCCGGCGCATAGCAATGGTGCAACACCTTTGCGATCTAAGTTTTCTGGCACGTGCACAACGTGATCTGCCACAACGACAATTGATTGGGAGTAACCACCGTAAGTTGGTGTTACGCCATCATGTTCCATTCCGTTATAAGTCCAGACCGGGCTTTTTAGACACCAGTGGCTTTGATCAATTTTGCAGTACTCACATTCACCGCATGAATTAACGTAACAACCAACACCAGCTAAGTCGCCAACTTTGAAATTTGTTACAGCGTTACCAATCTCAGTTACCCGACCAACTATTTCGTGCCCTGGCACCATTGGAAATATTGCTTTACCCCACTCTTCGCGGGCTTGGTGAATGTCTGAGTGGCAAATTCCCGCGAATTCAATTTCAATTGCAACGTCCTTAGGTCCAACCGTACGACGATCAAATTCCCAACTAGTTAATGGTGCTTTAGGGGACATTGCTGCATATCCGCGAGTTTTGGTCATTAATTCTCCTTTTAGTAAAACTATTCTATTGATTCGTTCTGTCTGGAAAATTTACAAAGCTTAAACACTAAGTTGGATTTATGTCCAACGTTCCTTTTTCGTTGTAAGGTGCAACCGAAACAGTAACTGGCAGTAGATTTTTAATTTCTGATGGCAATACTCAAATACTTGTTGATGCTGGTCTTTTTCAAGGCACGCGAGAAATAAAAGATAAGAACTGGGAACCATTTCCAGTCGAGCCAAGTTCAATAGATGCGATAGTTCTTACCCATGCACATTTGGATCACAGCGGGTATCTTCCCTTACTGGTTAAACAAGGTTTTAGTGGCGATATATATTGCACTGAATACACAGCCAAACTTGCTTCAGTTATTTTGCAAGATAGCGCTCGCATTCAAGTTGAAGACGCGAAATTTGCTCGCAAAAAAGGCTACAGTCGCCATAAAAATCCTCAAGCTTTATATGACGAAGACGATGCCTTACAAACTATTAAGTTATTTAAAATTTGTAAGTTCCGTCAGCCAATAGACATTGAAAATAAAGCTACAGTCGAATTTTTTCACGCTGGACATATTTTAGGTTCTGCATTTGTAACTATAGATTTTTCCCAAAAGAAATTTTTATTTACTGGTGACTTGGGTAGGCCAGCACATCCTATTCTTACTTCAGCCGATGAATTTCCAGATGAAGATTTTGATGTGGTTGTTACTGAGTCAACCTACGGAGATCGAGTTCACAAAAAAGATACTGACGAGTTTTCGCAAGCTATTAACGAAGCGTTATCAAGGGGTGGCATTGTTCTTATTCCAGCTTTTGCCGTGGATCGAACTGAAGTTATATTGCTTGAATTGCGCGAACTAATGGAAAATGGGCAAATTCCAAAAATTCCTATTTTTGTTGATTCACCGATGGCTTTAACTGCTTTAGATTTCTATCGAGAGGCGCTCAATGCCGGTCGTAGTGAAATCCGACCGGACATGATTGAGCAATGGCGTGGTCAAGATCCATTTGATCCAGGAACTCTTGAGGAGCGCCGCAGTGTTGAAGATTCAAAATCATTAAACAATGAAAGACAGCCCTGCATTATTGTTTCGGCAAGTGGCATGGCAACAGGTGGAAGAGTTGTCCATCACCTAGCTCGGTTATTACCTGATGCAAAAAATACAGTTCTGTTGGTTGGCTATCAGGCCCAAGGAACCCGAGGACGCCAACTTGAAGATGGTGATAAGCGAGTGCGCATTTTTGGTGAAGATGTTCCAGTAAGAGCTCAGATTGAAAATGCAGACATTTTTTCTGTTCACGCAGACAGTGATGAATTAATTAGTTGGCTTAAAAAAGCGAAAAAACCAAAGCAAGCATTTGTAGTCCACGGCGAGATTGAATCTGCTGATATTTTTGCTAGTCGACTTAGAAATGAACTTAACTGGAATGCAATTGTGCCAAAACCTGAACAAACTTTTGAAGTTTAAAGATCTACACCTTCGTGTTTGAGTAGCGCCGCTTTGAGCGGTAACCCGAAACCATAGTTACCAAGTGCGCCACCCGTTTTAATGACTCGATGGCATGGAATTATTGGTGCGATTAAATTAGATGCGCAGGCAGTACCAGCAGCTCGCACCGCTTTTGGTCGGCCAGCATTCTCGGCAAGTTCGGCATAACTGACTACAGTTCCACCTTTTACTTTGCGAAGTTCTTTCCAGCACTCTTGCATAAACTCACCACCGGGTTGACGGACTTTGAGTTTTGAAAATGCAGATAAGTCACCATCTACCCAGCGCTTTATGACTTCACTAACGCCAGCAAGTTTTGGATCTTTTTTGAATTCTGTGACATTTAATTTTTGACCAGCTTTGCGCATTAATTTAGGCATTGGCAAAAAGGCAGCCCCAATTACCACTGGACTTTTTTCAACATCAACTAAAACAGACATTGGCACCCAAGGTGTTTTTAACTCATAGCCAACAATTTTTTGCATCAACCCGCTAAGGCCTTCCCAGTTCGTTTAATTGCTTTGCGGAGTATTTTTTTACTTGTGGCAAGGTTAATGCGGACAAAATTATTACCGCTAGGACCAAAATCTTTTCCAGAATTAAAAGCAACTTTGCCTTTTTCCAAGATGACTTTGCTGACGTCCTCATGTTCGTAAGCAGTTAAATCGACCCATGCCAAGTAAGTACTTCTGGGCATTTCGTATTTAGCTTTAGGTACATACCGCTTAAGTAATTTGGCTAAGTACTTTCGATTGCGATCAATTTTTTTTAAAACAGCCTTAAGCCATTTCTCACCGTCTTTGTATGCGATGTAGCTAGCCCACGTGCCAAGAATTGATGCTCGCCAAGGTGTACTAAACGGCAATTCGTCTAGTTTTTTATGTAATGAATCGTTCTGGGTAATTATCTGTGCACACTTCAAGCCCGCTAGATTCCAGGCCTTGCTTGCAGAGGTAATACAAATTCCAGTTTCTCGCGCGTCTTCATTAAGCGCTAAATAAGGAATGAAGTTAATTTCACCAAAAGTTAACGGTGCATGTATCTCATCTGAAATAACAATGACGCCATATTGTTTTGCGAGTTTTGCTATTTCTTGTAGTTCAACCCGAGAAAAAATATGACCAACTGGATTATGCGGATGGCACATTAAAAATACTTTGGCACCAGCTGCAAATGCCTGTTCCAGTTTTTGGGTATTAAGTGAATAGTCGCCATGTTCAAACTTGAGTGGCACATCTACTAACTCACACTTAGTTTCTTTAACCCAGTTATAAAAATTGTGATAAACCGGTGAATTAATTACGACTTTGTCGCCAGGATTTGTAAAGACTCGAATTACTTCTACGCCGGCAACACCAACATCGGTTGCCAACCTAAATTGCTTTGTATCTATCTTCCAGTTCCATTTTTTCTTGGCGAATTTTTCGAAAGCTTGTGGAAGTTCAGGGATTAATCCGCCATAGCCAACGTCTGAGCGTTCAACCATGTCGATAAGCACTTCTTTAATTTGCTTGGCGATTGGAAAATCCATTTCAGCCACCGGCAACGGTAAAACATCTTTATCGTAACTTCGCCATTTAGCACTTCTGCGTTTGCGAAGTTTTCTTAGCGAATCAGCAGTTACTCTCACATCTGCAAGGTTAGCAAGCGCTAAGGCTTGATTATTGTGATCCCAGGTAATGAGCCAATATTTTTCAAAGCATCGGGTACTTGCTCAAGATTGATTGATCGTTCAATTAGTGAATCCGGTCTGAGTAATCCGGCTTCAATATCTGCCAACATTGCTGGATAGCCAGCAGCAGACATCCCGTGACTACCTAAGACTTGCAATTCACGAGCAATTACGGTGTGCATTGGAACAGTAGCTTGATCACCAATTACTGCTGGTGGCAACAAACCAATTTGAACATGTCTGCCTAGTCGACGTAATGATTCAATTGCCAATTTAACTAATTGTGCGTTTCCTAGCGCATCAATAGTTACATCAGCTCCGAATTCAGTTAGTTTCTTTATTGAACCAACAACATCATCATGAACTGAATCGAGTACAACTTCGGCACCAGCAAGTTTTGCTCGATCGCGAGCTTGATGGGACGTATCAATTCCAATTACTCGGGCACCGCGTGATTTGGCGATCATTACTGCGGCAAGTCCAACTCCACCGCAACCAAATACTGCAACCCACTCACCGGGCTGAACTTTTGCCACATTAACTACACCGCGATAAGAAGTAGCGAATCGACAACCTAACGAAGCAGCTGTTTCAAATGAAATAGATTCTGGAATTGAAACTAAATTGAAGTCAGCATTTGGGATGCGGACATACTCTGCATAGGAACCCGGTCCATTAAAGCCAGGCTGCCATTGAAACTTACAAACTTGGGCATTCCCAGATAAACAGTCATGGCATTCGCCGCAGCCGCAGACAAACGGAACTGTTACACGGTCGCCAACGTTCCAATTCTTAACCGAACTTCCAACTTCATGTA
>JACCDW010336097.1_pt1 | contig 14788 bp, 10 predicted proteins | sample 7449781 | NCBI WGS metagenome assembly JACCDW01 (sample SAMN15323449, study PRJNA562643) | freshwater metagenome | isolation source: river surface water | place: USA:Blue River Watershed | collected 2017-08-18
GAATTGCTGTCTTACTGTTGGTGTAGCCAATGTATTGATGTTCAATTCATACGATTTGATGCCAAGTGCTCTGACAAAATCATATGCAAATGAGAGAATTTCAATATCAGCTTCAGGAGTTGCAGAGCCCATCAATTCACTTCCAAACTGATGGAATTGTCTTTGACGTCCTTTTTGAGGACGTTCATATCGGAAAAAAGGTCCTACATAATACACGCGAGCAATTTGCTGTTGCGCTGTGAGATTATGTTGAATCGCAGCCCGAACAACAGATGCAGTGGCTTCCGGACGTAGGGTCAAATCATCACCACCACGATCAGGAAACGTATACATTTCTTTTCCAACTATATCTGTTTCTTCTCCCACTGATCGTTTGAAAACTTCTGCATATTCCATGATCGGAGTGCGAATCTCTTGATACCCATATTGGGATGTCAATGATCGAATGATGCTCTCAATCGCATGCCATGATGCGATTTCTTGAGGGAGAATGTCCTTTGTTCCGCGAATTGATTGCATAATTATCAGAGGAAAAGTGATGCTTGGAGAAATAAATTGATTTGATTCCTGCGAGATGATTCGCCGAAAAATTGCCATTCATACCAAGCGCGTAATGAAATCGAACTGCCATCTGGAAATTGGGATTGGGCAAACATTTCAGGACCATAAATCAATGTTTTTGCATTGAGTTGTGCAGTGTTTTGTCCAATAGATCGAGAATAAGGCTCTTGTATGAGCTGATAGAATCTCCCTCCCAATCCAATGCGCATGATGCGTGTCGCAGGAACAAACATAAGGAATTTGAAGAACTGTTCCGTGCTCATGGTAATTGGAGTTTCAGAGAATTCAGACCATGACATGATGCCACGATCAAATCTTCTGATGAAAATATTGCCTTCTATTGACCAATCTTTTCTGAATGTATAGCGAATAGAATCACGATAACTACATTGTCTGAAACTAAAACTCCGAAGTGCTGTGCCAGATAATTCAAAATCATATATGGTATAATTTGCTAAGACTTCAAATTGAGGATTGAATTCCAAAGATCCAATTTGCCATTGTAATCCAGGAGCAAATCGTATACTACTATTTCTATTACTCAATGAAGATCGTTCAGACTTTAAGAATACAAAATGTGTTTGTTGCAAACCACCCACGAGAGAAATACTCAGGTGATCATCAATGGGCCTTTTCCAAAAGAGGGAAGCAATAATGGTTTGCTCATCTCTATCATCATTATTCGATGTACTTGGTGTATCATATCTCAGAAGCGCAGCTGATGCATCATAGCCGATTGTATCATATTTACCGAGAATTACTTGTCCGAAGGAAAAGATTCTGAATCTATTTGACACATTATCGCGCTGAAACTCTTGTTTGCGTATGATGTCTAATTGATCTTGATCTATTGCAAAGACTTGTTTCACAGCATTTTTTTCATCTCGATTGAATAGTGAAAAACCACCCGTTATGTGATTCCCGGTTTCATCATCATAACCTAGAGAACCTGTCACATTAACAATGAATTCCTGCAAATTCCTATTAATAGCTGTATTACTGAATTCCGTAATGGGATTTCTGAATAATCGTGCTATATCTGCTATTTCTGCATTCAACATGAAATTTGCTGCAAATTTGGGCAAGATTTCAATGCCTATATCAGCATCAGCCCTATTTCTTTGTTCGAGGCGTCTTTCAATGGCAAGTGCGCCAGAATTATTGCCTTGGGGTGAATAGAAATCACGATTGAGCATTGTACTTCGAATTTGCATGAAGATTCTATTCTTGCTTCCACTTTGCTGATAAGAATATGCACTAATGAGAACATCAATATCTGCCATGTTTCGAATGCTGTCTATTGCAGTGTATAAACCTCTGCCTTCGCTTTGAAGCATTAATCCCTCGCCAAGCGTAATGGGAAAATGTCTGATATGTGCATATGCAGAAGCACCACCACCTTTAATGCCCAATTGTTCATTGTTCTCAAATCCTGCATACACTTCTCCGCTAAAAAGAGTGCCTTGATATCCAAGTCCAATATACCCACCCATTCTTTTGGCTGATTGGAGAGCGATATCTCGAGAATCTGAGCGAGAGCTATAGAGTACTTGTCCAAGTGCTTGGAATGCATCCGAGAGTTCATGTTTGAGCAGACCTTGCACAGTTATATTATCTTGAACAGCTATCGTATTTGTTCGCATAATGGAACCACGATAGCGTTTTTTAAATAGATACTCAGTCCCAGTCGATGCAATGTCTCTTATCAATAGATCAGATGAAAACAAGAAAGTATTAGCGATCTTATCAGTACCATATTTCCATTCTTGTTGTTTCAGTAATGAATCTGTCAATGGGAATGCATGCAAAAGAGAGATTTGCTCTTGTTGAGCATGAAGCATGATACTCTGCAGGGAGAGAAAGAAGATAATATTGAGGATTCTCAAAAACATGTTAACAAATTAACATAATTGATGATTCTTGCGCCTGTTCGAATGCAAAGCAATAGATTTGCATGTTCTTTAGGAAATCAAGATGTCACAAAACACCGAAATACCAATCCTCAAACTCCTTCCTTCTATGCATGGTCGCATTCGAGAAGGTCATCCATGGGTATTTGCCGAATCACTCAAAAAACATGATCCATTACCTTCTGGATCATTAGTCAGACTCAAAACAGATTATGATTATGATTGCGGTATAGGTTTCTATAATCCTCATAGTTCGATTATTATTCGATTATTACATACTCATGATGATATAAATGTGGAGTTTTTTGTAAAGAGACTTCGCACAGCATTGGCAATTCGTGAAAGAGTATTTCCAAGTATGGATTCATATAGATTATGTTTTGGTGAATCAGATGAACTTCCTGGTTTGATAATCGATAGATATGGTGATTATTGCTCTATGCAGTGTTTGTCTGCGGGCATGGATCTACGAATTGAAATGATTATTACTGCATTAAAAGAAATACTTCCGAATCTGAAAGGTGTAATTGCCAAACATGATTCACCACTTAGGCTCAAAGAAGGATTAGAACAAGGGGAGTATATTGTGTATGGAGAGATCCCCGACCACATCCATATACAAGAGCATGATATTCAACTTGAGATTTCGCTTATACATGGACAAAAAACAGGGTATTTCCTTGATCAACGATTGAATCGCAAGTGGGTTGAGCAATTATCTAACGGACTTGATGTATTGGACTGTTTCACCAATCAAGGTGGTTTCGCATTACATGCAGCAAAAGGTGGTGCACAATCTGTTCTTGGTATAGATAGTGCAAAACAAGCAATTGAAGCATCGAAGAGAAATGCTGAATTAAATGATTTTTCACAAGTGAAATTCGAACAAGCAGATGTTTTTGATTTTCTCAAGTCTTCCGTTCAAGCTGGTAAAACTTGGGATATGATCATACTCGATCCTCCTGCTTTCACAAAAAGCAAAGCCACACTGGCTCGGGCCAAGCGTGGCTATGCGGAAATCAATAGGCAGGCGCTAAAGCTGATCAGACCTGGTGGATTTCTTATAAGTGCAAGTTGCTCGCAACATCTTAGCGCTCAAATGCTGATTGAAATCGTCCAGTCAGAATCAAAAAGAGTAAATCGTTCTTTGCGATTGATTCACTCGGGTGGACAAAGTCCATGTCATCCCATTCTTCCAATCATGCCAGAGACATCTTATTTAAAGTGCCTGACATTTGAAGTGCAATAATTACATTTCAATCTCAGCACCAAAGATAATCATGCGTCTTTGACCGGGAAAGAATTCTTTACCTTCCGCGCCCGATGCATAGAGTGTATCGAAGAGATTTTGTACTTGCAATCGTAATCTGAGGGATTGCAAAGGACCACCAATCGACATTATTGTATGATCGATGTCCAATCCAAAAACGGTATATGCATCCACGATATTATCTGCATAATAGCCATTGAATGAGTTTTGAAGATCAGTAATCAATTCTTGATTATTGATGAGATCATCATCAAAATTATCAGAACGGAATGAACCGATATGTCGCATATTGAGTGAGATGCTGGTTGTTTGATTGCGATAACCAATACTCATCATGCCCATAAAATCTGGGAACCCAGCTATGCGATTGCCATTGAGCGAAACAGAAGAACCATTGCTTGTGAAATAGTTCATGTCAATAATTCTATTATAACCCATCGTTAGATTACCGGCGATTTCAATAGCATTGCCATTTTGTATTTGGAATGACTTCAATGCTTCTAATTCAATACCAATATGTCTTGTTCTTGGCGCATTACCGTCAATCGGAGCGCCGAAAATATCAAGCCTACCACTTTTAACAAGTTCATCAAAAAACTCCATTGCATAAGCTGTTATGCCATATCGGCCAAATTCAGAAGTATGATGCCAACCAAGTTCGAGATTGAGCATGGACTCTGGTTTTACAAGTGGCTTTGTGAAATCATAACCATTGATGGAATCATTGATGGCGACTTGTTCGAATAATGGCATTGCTCCGAAATAGGAATCCGATGCGGCATAGAGATTTCTCATGCGTGGCTCCCTAGAAGTATATGCAACTGAAGCAATGATGCGCTGATTCTCATTCAAATCATAATGCAAGCCTATTCGAGGATTTGCAAAGAGATAATTGATGGAAAATAATTGATCGCCATTGCCAATCATTGTGCCATTCGATGAACGATATGATGTGTATGTATTTCCTGCTTTTTCTTGTTCAATTCCATATCTGTGATGCACGACTTGCAATTCACCTTGAAGCATCAAACGATCGCTCACTTGATATTCTTCTCTAGCAAATGCCGAGAGTATAGTTCGCATGCCATTATATTGATAGATCTTAAAATCAGGATCGAATCCTTGTGGAAGACCTTCCGCATATTGCACGGCTCCCCAATGTTGAGATCTATGTGAGCGAATTTCAATACCTGTCGTAAGCTTTCCAGCTCCATGCTCCCAAACCAATCGTGGAACCCATCCACCTTGACGATTGCCAACAAAACCTCGAACTATAGCATTACCAATGGTGGGATTTCCAGAAACACCATATTCTGTTGTTAGACGCAATGTAGCAGCATCTGCCCAAGAGGCATCATAATCAAAATAACCATCGCCTGTGTAGTAGAAGAGGGTTGATTTGAGTGTAAGATTTGGTGTAATGGACCAATCATTCAATATCTCATAATGGGGCTGAGAGAATTCTTCAACTTCTTGCAAGCGTCTAGTGCCTGACCAAGAAATCGCTTTTCCAGTTGAATCATAAGCCCAACCATTAAGATTCGTTCTTCTCAATGCAGGATCTTGTATCCATGCTTTGGGTATGCCGGTATATGCAAGGGCATCACGAACAGGTCCTCCATACACATTGATTTGTGTTGTGAGATTATCATCAAATCTAGTCGCGCTCACAAAATAACTTTGCAATTTCGCCCAAGAATGTTGTCTATATCCATCTGATTGAATAGAAGTGAGTCTTGCGGATATAGCATATTGATTATTGATGAGTCCACTTTGCAAATCAATGGAAGATTTTGACACCGTCGGTGCGAATGTATCTTCACCTGTTAATATATCTCCATATTGCTGAAAACCTAGAAACTGTGAATAACGAATTACTGATTCACGAGATCCTGAAGCAGTAAGAACGCTCACACTTCCAGCCATTGCAGCTGCACCATAATTCATGAGTCCTGCTCCGCGTTGGACTTGCACTCGATCTGTGCTTGCGAGCAAATCAGGCATATTGATCCAATAGACATTATGATCTTCGGGGTCATTTTGCGGAACACCATTTATCATCACGGCAATTCTTCTTTGATCGAATCCTCTCAGTGAAATGGAAGTATAACCGATATTATTTCCATTTTGTGATACAGAATAGATAGAAGGCAACATTGATAAATGCTGAGCGATATCTTGAACAGAATAGGTATTCTTAATTTCTTTTTCTGTCAAATCAGAAAATGTGACCGTGGATTTTTCATCAGCCGTGGTGGAACTTACCGTTACGCTTGGGGTGATATAGGTTTTGGACTTGCTTGAATCGGATTTGTTCTGTTGTGCAAATGCAATGTTTGATGCAAGCAGGAAAATAATGATGTGTATCATGATAATATCGGAATAGTGCAACATAACTATTCCGCAAGAGGCGAGTTCTCAAGGTATGAGCTTGAATCGTTTTCCTACGCCGGTATTACCCGGATCAGGTTCGAAGAGTATGATCTCAGCCGAAGAATCGGCACCTCCAACGGACGCACAAACTTATGGCTTTCCTCGGATTCAAACAAAGGTTCATAAGAATTGTGTATTTTCGCCAAGTCTTTTTTTTGAGTTAGATATGGAAGTATTTGTCTGTAAAGGATATTCGGGTCAAATTTTTAGAGTAAATGTTAATGAACATTTGCCCGTAAATGATGTTATACCTGTCATTGCCGCTAGCCTTGGATTTTATACATCAAATGAAGATAGAGTAGGAATGTATAATCTCACGCGTGATTGGGAATATTTGCCTCATGATTCACTTCTTTCTCGTGGTACTCACTCTGGCGATCTCATCATTCTTGCAGATGGCGGTGGATGTCATAAACATGAGTAATTGATCATGAAATCATTTTTGATCATGATTATACTCATTCTCTTTTCCTGCACAAGTGCAGATACAAAAAGACATTATTCCATCTCTCTTCACAGAGATTCAAGCTCCATTTTTTTTGAAACTATAGAAGATACTCTCCCTCAATTAGGATATCAAATTCAACATATTTCTAAAGATTCACTCATTGCAAGAACCTATATAAAGCAGGGTGCATTGAATGAAAGAGAAATAATAATTACAGTACTTACAGAACAGGGGAAAGGGCAATGTAAAGTCTATGTAAAGACGATAACATATTTCAGACAAGATACTATCATTGAATATTATGATGCACGAAGAGGTTTTCCTTCATCATATCGGAAAGACTTCTCTCATGTTTTGGGAATAATCGAGAGAATCGGGAAAGAAACGTTGAAGAAAAAGAAATGATTAATCCAGAAATCGATGTCTCATAGAACCCTTCATAAGCATGCATTCCGAAGTTCTTCCGAACCATCCATAACGCTTTCTTGCAATAAAATCATATATCATATTGGCAAGAAAAAGGGGAATTATGCGCATTAAAATTGATAGTATACGCCATGGTCCACCTATAGCATATAATACATGGATGATTGCCGAAGTTTTCATATATAATGCACTTTCTTTCCATACAAGTATTGAATCAGGAAGATCTTTACTCCTAATTGGAAGTGTATTGAATGTACCACCATTCAATGGTGCAAAATATACATCATGATTTCGCTCATGATTGAGTATCCATTGCACTGAAGTATTGCAGAGCATGCACTCACTATCAAAGAAGATGATAATCCGATCACCCATTATTCTCTAGCCAATCAATGGCAATCTTACTCATCATGGCTGCACCAATTGGCAATGCGCTTTCATCGGGAGTAAATTTGGCATTATGTAATCCAGGCATTGAGATTTGATTATGGGGTCTGACTCCAAGCATCCAAAATGCTGCCGGTATATGCTGGCCATAATACGCAAAATCTTCACCCCACATTTTGGGTTCGAAATTTGTGACGCCTGCATCTCCCAATAAATCTTTAGCAGTATTGATGGCAAATGTTGCTGCCCCTTCATGATTATGAACCGCGGGATAGCCACGAAGTATCGTAACTTCACAAGTAGCTCCATGCATTGCGCATAATTGCTCGGAATGTTCTTTAATCATGATCATTGCTTGTTCACGCCATTCGGGGTCGAAAGAACGCAAAGTACCTTTCATCTCGACCATTTCCGGAATGATATTCGTTGCTGATCCACCATGAATAGAAGTGATGCCGAGCACACCAGGAAGTAATGGATTACGAGATTTTGTGATAAGCGATTGCAAATGTAGTATGAGTTCCGAAGCAATGAATATTGGGTCAATACCTTGATGTGGCTGAGCAGCATGTGCACCTTTTCCATGTATTGTCCAATAGAGTTCATCTGCTGAAGCCATTGTTGGTCCAATGCTGATTTGAACTTCGCCCGAGGGTGCATCAGGATAAACATGCTGACCAAAAATGACTTCAGGTTTTGGATTCTCAAGTGCGCCTTCAGCAACCATAATGCTTGCGCCACCTGGTACTTTTTCCTCACCAGGTTGAAAGAGTAATTTCACGGTTCCTTTCAATGTTTGTTCTCTTTCCTTCAATATGGAAGCTACACCCAATAACATCGCTGTATGGGCATCATGACCACAAGCATGCATGATACCATTTTTGCAAGAAGCAAATTCGAGATTGGTTTCTTCTTCAATCGGCAATGCATCAATATCTGCACGAAGTGCAATACATCTCTCACCGGATCCTATCAAAGCAATGATGCCTGTTTCAGCAATAATGGAATGCTTGATATTCATTGAATCCAAACGCCGTGAAATATATGCGCAGGTTTCATGCTCTTGGAAAGACAATTCCGGATTACGATGTATATGTCTTCTATCTTCGATTATCTGAGAAGCTCTTTCTATTGCCGATTGCATGATATCGTTCATGGTAATGACTCAATTCAATGGAGAATGGATGTATTATGTATGATGATTTGTTTTTGGACATGATATGGACCATTTTTCGCAATAATCATATACACGCCTTGTGATAAATCTGGTAGGTTTGCATGGTGGTTTCCGGACATTCTCTCATGTAAAGGAAGTAAGGAAATGATTCTGCCTGAAATATCTACGATATAGGCTTCGGATAGACCATTGAATGGAATGTTGAAAGTGAGTTCTTTGTCTGAAACTCCAATCATAAAAGCATCCTTCATCACTGAAATAAATCGGCCTTGCGCAAAACATACTGCATCCAGTGTAAAGCCGGCTTGGGCTTTTGATGAATCAATGCATGTTGCATTTACCTTTGATGTAATGTTTAATTGCAGATTTGATGGATCCGCTAGAAATGCCGTTCCATGCAATCGGATAAGAGAACCATTTGGTAAATCTTTTGTCTGCTTTGTAGTGTGGGCTAGTATGCTAGCTTTTCCAGTGATTGCATCATGATTTATAATTGTTGCTCTCCAATTTGCTTGCATACTATTCACAGAATCTACAGCGAAGAGCGTAGTAGGATATTGCACATCAAATATCACACTATCTATCCGAGGATAAGGAAGGGATTTTTGCGTGGAAAGTGTAATGTCAAAATTTGTCTTTGTACCTGGAATCAAAGCAATACTCTGCGTGGCTTGTCCATTAATCGTGAGTGTTGATGGCATTGTAATACCTTCTCCAATCAGAAATGTTGAATAGACTGTGCCATCTTCAGCTGTGCATTTGAGTAATACATTGACTTGACCAATACGATTGGGAACGAAGCCAACAGTAAGTGGAGCACTCCCTTTTGCAGGCACGATAATCGGAGCACCATTTGCATAAAATGCCGAAGCAAATGAATTCCCTGGAAGATCGCTAATTGTAACATCTATAATGCGAATATCCTGATCATTGGGATTATTGATAATGAGATCCTTAACGCTTAATTCACAAGTCAAAATCGTTCCCATATCAAGAACAGTATCAATCACCAATCCTTTGCTAATACCTAGTCCTTCAATTAAAACACTATCCTGAATCTCTGGTTTTTGATCTGGTCCCGAAATACCATCATGAGTGAATCTTAAGTAAGCAATACGATTTCCGGCTTTGATTGGCTTAAATCCAATCTTGGTTGCATACTCAGCATTTCCAGAAATATTAGCAGGTAATTGATCGGATTGTATAATGAAAAAATCACCTTCATTCATGGATAATGTTACACCCGAAATATGTAAAGGCATTGTCAAAGAAAGATTTTCTGCTTTGATATCTGCTATTTCAGTTGAAGTTGTATTCACTGCTATCGGTTGAAAGGTAAATCCTTTTGATGAGTAAATGGGAACTCCGCCTTTTCCACTAAGAACTCCAATAAGTGGATCTTTTAATTGATTAATCTCAACTATAACGGAGTCCTGATATGCAATCGTATCAGCTGGTATGAAATCACATGTAATATCAATCGAAGAATTACCCTTTAATTGTAATGGAAGAGCGGGAATATTGGCAAGAACAAATGATGATCTATTTGACAACTTGATTGATTGTATAAGAAGATCATCATCACCAGTATTTCTTAGTTGTATGGTATTTCGATTTGATGTTTTGATTCGCTTCACACTCCAATCTTGATTTGATATTGATGCGCCAAGTGAAAATGCCTCGGTTTGAATATTACCATTTGCAAAGGTGCAAGAATTTCCAAATCTGACAAGTGCATTTTGTTGACCTTTGGCGCTCGGTGTGAAGCGATAGATGACTTGTATACATGTATCACCGGGGATGACTGTACCAGCAACAGGTTCTATGACATATAGACCACTTGAATTAGTGACTATAGACTCATCCAAAATGATCGGTGTAGATGATCTATTGCAGAGATAATCAGACATAATATGATCTATTGTTTCTCCAACTTGAATCGCTGGAATAGTAACAGTGCTTTGCTTCAATGTGATGAGCGGTGTGATCACAGTGCTCATTCCATCACTTTGATCGGGTGGAGTCATTATTCTACCATTCAATCGGATGGCAATGTCTTGCTTTCCAGCACTTTTGAATATGGTATCCGATAAAGTGAGTGTATTAGAAAATGATCTGACGGAATACAGTGTACCTAAAGAATCCTTAGCTGTATCTGCCGGGAAATAGAGATATCCCTTTGAAATACTGTCTCTAAGACTCAAAAACTCACCTCGATTATTGAAAATCAATGTGAATGGCCTTTGCCCAACTGCAGTAATGGAGGCAGAGCCGCCTGACTTTACTGGAACAGAGAATTGACCATCATAGAGTCCGCTGAGATAATAATTTCCAAGGCTATCTCTTCCGATAGATCTTGCGCTAATACTCTTTTGTGAAGCCAAGATTTCTTTACTCCAATCCATGCTACCAGAAGGAGTAATTTTTTGCAAAATAACAGATACTCTACCGCTATTGACAGTGCGAGTGATATCACTTGCCACAAAGATAGCATCACTACTATCTACTAGCACTGCTTTTCCCGAAGCCAATGTATATGGAAGAAATGATGTTAAAAATTGTGCTCCAGTTTTTAGCCAAAGAATATTATCATCACGAAATCTTCCAAGAAACATGTCTTGAGTTCGAGTTGAGGAAATTTGTTGACTATTCACAGAAAGTTGTTTTTCATAATGTCCTGTCACTACATATGATGATGCTTGTGCATTTGTTGCTATACCATTTCCTGATTCTACTCCTATGCCCGCACCATGTATATTTGCCATGCCACCCGTTCTTGTAGTTCTTGCTGCAATGCGGAAGAGATATTGTCCATTTGAAGGTGGCCTCCATGTATGACTTAAACCTGTTGCAGAATTGCTGATTAGATTCCAGGAAGTTCCATTATTCATGGAATATTGTAGTCTTACTGTATCACTTGCATCGACGCCACCCCAAGTGATGAGTATGGAATCACAAGAACTAAGTGTTTCGCCACCATTTGGGGAGACGATAACTACCTTTTTAGCTCCACCACTCAGAGAGATATACTCTGAATTACACGGATTGCCAAGCAAGCGAAGTCTACCACTACGAATATCGCGTGGATTTGTCTGTGTGAAACGAATAGTGATCACTCTTGAAGTACCTGCTTTGAGTATAAATGGTGGCGCGCTTCCTCCCCAGTCCGATACTCTAAAATTGGCTGGTAATGTTGAATTATCACCTGTGATGGTCATATCCGTATTTCTTGCAGTTATAGTGATTTGCTGCGTGGCTTGTTGGCCTGGTGCGATGTCTGGAAATGGAGGCAATACTACTTGTGAGAGTTGAATCGCTGCAACGGAACTTGCCGGTGCAGTATATGTGAAATTCTGTCTGAGATTTGTTGGTCGATATGTGATTTGAACATTCCGATTACGACTTGCTTCATTACAACCGAAAGGAGCAGTATAAGAAAGCCAGCAATAGGTTGTCGTAGGTCTTTTATTGCCGAGATCTTTATAGATATTAACGAGCAAATCTTCTGTATTTGCAATATTGGTAGTTCCTCCGGTTTTTTCCGCGATTTCTCTTAGATCAGGGCTGGCATCGAATGATAGGGCAATAGCATATAATGTTGCTTTCAATTGATTCAGCTGATTGATAATACTTGCCTTCGGTGGATCTTGATTAGGAGTTCCATCCGTGAGAAAAACCACCGCTCTCCGTACCCATGATGGAGTGTTTTTCAATAATGCAACGGCACTTTTTTGAGGATCAATCAATGGATATTCATAATTCGTTGCACCTAATCCATATTGAATGCCATCTATAGCATCAATGAGTGGTCTTGCAGTGGTTTGAAAATCACTAAGGATATAAGAAATGCCATTGAATGTGATGATGGCACATTGCGTAGTGCCATTAAAGACAAGAGAATTAATGAAACTCTTTGCACCATTTTTCATCCATTCAAGTTTCGTTCTTCCATTGCTCATGCGCTCATTCATTGATTCGCTGATATCAATCACCAGCACAACACTCACCGATGGATCATTGACGGCGGTTGAGCATTCTACCGACATTCCATTTGTCATTGGGAGACCATTCTCAGTAACCGTGAAATCGGAAGTTTTTGCATTAGCGAAGATGCTTCCTCCTCCATAGGCTCGAATCATTGGGAAATTCTTGGAATCTATTCCGGTGAATTGTGCAAAGGCGATTGCAGGAAGGAATAAGCAAAGAAAACTAAAGAACACATTTCTCATGAAAATCAACCATGTATATAGTCTAAATGCATTGCAAAAATGTCATTTATTTTGCAGTGTGACAAAACTCAAGAATAATGAAAGGCAGCTATCGAAGCGAGTGCAATTGCTGCTGTCTCGGCTCTCAAACGCGTATTACCCAATCTAATGGATAAATTATTGGGAATAGTACGTAAAAATGCATTTTCCTCATCAGATAATCCACCTTCTGGTCCAATACAAATGAGCACTGAAGAATGTTTTTCATGTATTGCAGGTAAAGAAATCACACCTTGTATATCTCCAAGTATCATTGTTTGATAGGTTTTGGCAATATGCTCTATATCAGAAAGATATTGCATTGTATGAATGCGAGGTAGAATAGATCTCTTGCTTTGTTTCATCGCAGATAGTGCTTTTAACTGTAATCTGTCTATATCGATTGTTTGCACTTGACTTCTTGTGCTGACAAAAGGATATATGTCTTGAATGCCAAGTTCAGTTAATTTTTCAATTGCAAATTCCATTCTATCCTTGGATGATAGAATAGGGAGCATGATTCCAAAAGAAAAGGGAAGTTCATGCGCCATTTCTCTACATTCAAGAATGGATACTTGGACAGAATCCCTTGAAATAAGTTGTACATTGCCTTTCGCGAGAATTCCTTTCCCGGATGAAAGGAGAATAGAATCTCCTTCTTTCAATCTCAGTACTTTAGCATGTTTTGCTTCCTCTTGAGAAAGTATGATATGTGTGGAATCAGCAGATAAATCGGGAGTATATAAGCATTCCATGTCTTATTGCTTTGAAAAAATGAGTTGTCTTTCTTGTTGATTTACTTTGCGCCATGTACCGGGTTCGATATCCTTTGGTCTAAAATCGCCGATTGCCACACGAATCAATCGCAGAGTTGGATGTCCTATGGCTGCTGTCATTTTTCGAACCTGTCTATTTTTTCCTTCATGTAATTGTAGTTCAATCCAAGAATCAGGTATAGTTTTTCTTACTCTGATTGGTGGTATCCGATCTGGATACGATATTTCAATCAATGATGCCAGGCATGGAAGAATTCTATGTCCTTGAATATTAAGCGTTCCACTTTGGAGTAATAGTAAATCTTGTTCATCGGGAATTCCTTCTACTTGCACATGATATATGCGTTCATGGGCATGCTTAGGCAATAGTAATCGAGCATTGAGGGAAGCTTCATCACTGAGTAATAGTAGTCCCTCTGAATCTGCATCTAATCTGCCAATAGAATAGATATTCTTTGGAAAATTGAATTCTGCAAGTGTTCCATTCTTCGAACCATCGCTCGTAAACTGCGAAATAATGCCATATGGTTTATTGAAAGCAATAAGCATTTATTCTTCCTCTTCAGTACCAATTTCACCGCGCATTGGTGGGATTGCTTTAATTCTGCATAGCGAATCAAATGAGCAATGCTCGCAAGAATTATCTTTTTTTTGTTTTACATTAAAATCTGCTTCATGAATTGAAGCAACATATTGTTGAGAGAGCTGTAATAATTCTTCTAAAGGTAAAGGTTTTGATCTATTTGTTTCAGGATTGAGAACAATCTTCGAAGAACCATCATGAAGTGAATAGTAGATTGCATATGAGGGCTTGCATGCTTTTAATCCAAATTCTTCTTGAAGGAAATGCTCAGCAGCAAGTGCATATAAAGGCATTTGTTGTTCTTTCCCTGCATTGATGTCATTATTCCCCGGAATTGTTTTTCCTGTCTTATAATCAGCTATGATAAAGGACTCTTTATCAGGAGAAAACTCTATGCGATCAATTTTCCCTTTTAGTTTCAAGCCATTTCCTAAATCTACAGCCGGGATAAAATCATTCGAATTCCCAAAACCAATTTCGAAGAGTGCAGGTTTATATGTGGAGGATTTCATGAGATTCCATTCCATTTCAAACCAGATATCAAGTCTTCCTTTTATACCTTTTTCTTCA
>JACCDW011567395.1_pt1 | contig 14788 bp, 19 predicted proteins | sample 7449781 | NCBI WGS metagenome assembly JACCDW01 (sample SAMN15323449, study PRJNA562643) | freshwater metagenome | isolation source: river surface water | place: USA:Blue River Watershed | collected 2017-08-18
GCGCGAATTGTGTGAATTGTGTAGATTGTGAAAATTGTGCAAACATCCAAACACAACTGTGTTAACTTTTGCCCTAAATAATTCAACATTGTCATCGACAAATTGTTGAACAATTTTGGAACAATGGCGGTCAATCATGTGTGAAGTCGTCATCTTGCTGGTAACAGTAAGATGAAATTCAATTTTTGACTACTATATCATCAAAAAAACACAAATTAACTAGCCAGCCAATCAGCTAAACAAGTAAGGTCGCTCAACTATCAAGCACCACATGTGATAATTGATATGTAGTGAATCCAGGAATATGTTTAATTTTACTTAAACTATCACTCGGCATAACAATGCTTGTCATCGCATTAATAGCCTCTAATTCGCTTTGTGTTGCGGCCTTTAATTTATGTAACATCTCATGTCTTTCGCTTCGGGCATCGACAACTTGTTTGATTTTTTTAATTGCGTCATCGATAAATGCCATTTGTTCAAGACGGTATTTTTCAAATTCCTCTTGTGATTTCTTGAGCGCTTCAATACTTTCTGATAATTTTAAATCACATTCATTGAGTTTCATCAGAGCCATAATTGTATTCAGCTCGCGTTCATTTAGTGCGTATGGCGATGAATGGACGAGACCTAAGCGAAATCCTTCGATTTTATCTTTCGTATAACAGTAAATGGGAATTTTAGGATATTGTATATGTTCGGAATAAAGTTTGTAAATATCATACTCATCCAAAGGAAAACCAACAAATCCACCATCCCATCCATCAGCTTCATAAATTCGCTCAATTCGGTGAATGACGCCATTACTGGTTGTAATAGTTAGAACTTCACCATCGTAATCACAGTATACGATTGGTATAGAATATTTATCGCATTCTTTGATCACATCAATGAATTCTCTAATTTCTCCCACATAAATCATTTCATTCATCATCGTTTCTGAAAATCCATATGGGTATGATTTAGCTAGAATTCGCAGAAACTCATTACCATTATGGAGCCAAGTCGTGTCCAGTAACTCACAATCCTCCATTTTAAATATTTCATCTAACTTCCGCCAATTGATTGGTTCCGGATATTCAATTTGAAATTGTGGCACTAAGCTAACAATTTTTGCAATTGTCTCCGCATCATTTTTAGTTTGACGCTCAACGGTTTCGGTTGTTTCAGCCATATTTGATTTGTCGCGATTTTCAGCAATCAATCCTTCCATTGATATAGCAATAAACAAAATTCAATTTTACAAATAGCCAAAACTTTATCGCGCAAATCATTTATCATTTTATTTGGATAGATATGATTTGACGATATTTGTTACCATTTTAAATCAATAACTTCTTGAGTCATCATGTTGTACATTAGATAGATAAAATTGAATTAGTGCAATAAGCTAACATCAGAAAGTCAAATGGATGCCCAAATTGAATCAATTACTAAATCATCAATCATCTATGATGATTGATGAGTCGAAAATAATTCGGATACAGAGTTGGTTTAGAGGATGTATTTTTAGACTAAAACATCTACCATTAATTATGTATAAAATTCAGTCATACCTAAAATTACAAGTATTTCAATTTTCGACGCATAGTGACGATGGTAGAATAAATAGTTGTCTTGATGAAGATGCTGTCATTAAACTTCTTATCGACAAATTCGGTGATAAAATAATAAAACCGAATAAGAGAATGTGGTACGATATTTTAGTATATGATTATTTGTATGGATGGATTCCAGTTAATATAAAGACGACCACGACTATGACAAGTGATAATACCGGTAATCTAGCTATGTGTGTATATGCTTATACAGACGCTATATTAGATATACATAGAAATAAAACTTATGAAAATGGAAAAATGAGTGCGATATTATTCGAAAAACTTAAAAACAAAAAATATAACACCCGTAACAAAAAGGACTATTATTTTATAGTATTAAATAAAATAAATAAGGAAGATATAATAGTAGATAGCGTGAAAGGGTTAAATATATTGACCCCCAATATAAATAATTTACCATTTCAAATCTGTTGGAACAAGAATAGGATATTTCAATATGGGAACATCAATAAAAAAGTAAAACTATTTGTTGATTGCTTACAAAAACCCAAACCGAGTTGGAGAGAGGTATTCATGTCTAATATAAGAAGTTTGGATTATCACACTGACAATATAGAATTATATGATGGAATGAACGATGCACCTGAAATATAATTTAGTCAAATAACTGTTTGTTTTTCGTCCTGATGAATCACAGATATTCATCCGGAATATAAGAATTACATATCTGTCTATGGCCTATTTTAAATCTGCCAGACGACATAAAATTACCCTTAAATGTATCACTGTTCAAATATGCAAGTATGCTATGTAGATCACAATCTTTTTTTGGAATCAAAATTATCAATCCACCACCAAAAATAACTAACATTTCCCAGAAATGCAACAACTGATTTCCTTGTTAAATTATAAACATAAATACATTCCTTGCCTATATTAGTATTTATCGTATTAATATTTCGCGGCGCCCCCCATTCAAACCAATTTTTTTCATTAAACTTTCTTATTTTTCGCCCAATTAGTTCGGTTTTATGTTCCAATAGATATTCATTAATCGCATTATCATCACATGGATATTTTTCAATATAAATGTATTTATCAAATTTATTCTCCCCATTCAATACATCAATATTCCCAAGTTCTTTGTTTTTATACACATCTTCCTTACCACTAACTAGACCGACATAAACATCAAAATAATCGCTAAACATTGCGTTATCTGTGTTTTCTTCTTTTCTGAACGTAATCATACCATTGCTATTTGTGATATAGAGCGGCTCACCATTATATAATACTATTTTATCGATTGTTGCATCTTTACAATATCTGAAAACAATTACATCAATAGATGCATTCTCAAACATTTTTTCGTCATGGTTATGAAATATGTGTGTGAATGTTCCATTGTCCATCATCTCGTTCAATAATTTTGATGCACTCGTTAATTTGAGAAAATCAGATGGAACAATAAATATTAATTCACCACCATTATCAAGTAGATTATAACATTTTTCGGTAAATTCTATATATAAGTTTCCTCTCTTAGTTTTAACATATGGCGGATTTCCAACTATTGTTTTGTATTTTTTCGCTATTGTTTGTTTCATGAAATCTCCATACATGACACAATCTTTTTGTATACCATCTAATAATTTAATTTTTGTGTCAATCTCAAACATGTCAAATGTTGTATTTGGTAATTTATCCAGAATAAAGGAGACTAAGTCGCCTCTTCCAATCGATGGTTCTAGAATACTTTCTGGATCGTTTAAAATAAATTCGAATATCTTTTCCTTGAGTATAATGTTCGTCGTAAAATATTGCCCTAGATCGTGTTTTGATGACATGGTTGCAATAGCGTAACACCCAATGTCCCTATTATGTAAATCAATTTTTTATCAATCGTTATAATGGATTTTACTTTGTATTTAAAAAAAAATTGAATTAATTAATCCAACTGACCCAATTGACCATGGAAGCCGAACGAGTTCCGAACGTCAACGCTCACAGCGATGTCCGTGTGGATGATGTTGAAACTCAACCAGCTGTTGGAACAACCACTGAAGCCGATATTCCTAATGTGCCGCCGCATACACGCATTCATTTGATTTTGATTGAAAACATGCTAAATCGGCTTTATGATGTAGCATGTTATTTGTATCTGTGTGTTTATGCGGCATGTTTGATCATTGCGTCAATGATAGTTTTAACATACACGTTAATTCGTTCGATTTTATTTCTAATTGTTGAACCATGTTCGACGTTGTTCATTGCTTTCTGCACTGATGATGAGCCATCATTGCGAGTACTTAGAACGAATAGACCTCGTTCAGGGGCCGGCATTGTGACGATGTTTCGTGTTCCGAATATTCCAACGTCTGCCTCAGGCGCTCTATTTACAAATACTGCAACTACGGCGAATGTAGAGAATACTGCAAATACTGCAAATACTGCAAATGTGAAGAATACTGCAAATGTGGAGGATACTGCAAATGTGGAGAATACTGCAAATGCAGTGAGTGATACGAGCAGTGATACAGAATTTGAATCTACTGGAGATCGCCAAACACACCAATCACATAAGGGTGGTTATGTTCGGGTTGAATGATACCGAACACACTGAGATAACGACTTCCATTTTTTTACAATTTAATTTTATTTTATAAAATAATTAAACTCATTAAAAAAATTGATAATTATTTTACCTATTGTACAATCACACAACCGTACACAACCACACACAGCCGCCACGTGATCATGAAGTCCGCATTTGGTTTTAGTGTGCTTGCTGCGTTCATCACACAGATTGTGTTTGTCGCGTTTTGCGTCACCCCGTGTGCTAGCCATGTGCTGGTAAAAATTCCTGTCCGAGTGCGGCCGACCCATGTTGAACTTCAAAATTCAACGTCCTCCATCTACGCGCGTCCATTCCTGCAAAGCATTTTCGAAGCCACGCGATTCGGAAAACTCGTCCCAACTGGCTGCGAAGAGATTGGCGACGGAGACATCATTTGCCGCGCGCCCTACGAAGTGTTTGCGTATGCGGACATTCTGATTCCCGACACGTACCACACGGTGGAATACATCAAACGTGTCAGTTCGATTTTCCCAGCGGATCTCGTGGTGTCTAACAACGCGATTCGATTCGCAAAGTTTGGCAATCAATTGCCGCCGGTCTACGTGACCACATCGCGAAACGGTTACATCGGCGTTCTTCAGCGGATCTACTACAACGAAGCCATCGAATACTACCCAGAGAGCACTGTGATTCAGGTCGACGACGAATCGACTCAGCCGTGCAGCGACTGCGATGGAGCCAAGAACGCGCACCTGTGTCAGCAGTATGTTTCGATTGACCTTTTCAAGCCTCACAGCGGCCATGAGTTTGTGTTGGCGATCACGATGACGATCATTTTCGGCATGGCAGTTTGCATGGCTTGTTGCTGCGCATACACCAGCCGGCGCCGTTGAGCATGCGCCGGCCGTAGAGCACTGTTTCTTTTTTTCGAATCAAAAATTGAATTTGTTTTCGTGATTGACCAGCACAACACACATCAGAATGATGCGTCGAAAAGTTGCGATCCTGTTTGTATGTGTGATGTTCGCAATGTGTTCAGCCAACAGTATGCTTAGCGGTGTTAATGTTCGCTTATATACCACAAATGTAGAATTTCGTAAAAGTAGTGTTTTCACAACGGCGCCTCCATTTCTGCAGATTATTACTAATACAGTCAAAATAGAAAATAACAGTGATTGTGTCAACGATGACACTGTGATATGTCAAACACCAACATATATGGAAGCATCTGTTGATATCCTAATCTTGAATGTTGATAAATCAATTGGCAAAATTAAACACATTAGCTCGATCAATCCAATTGAACTTATTACAACAAAAGATGAGGTCAAATTTGTCAATACTGCGATCATTCCATTTATTTACGTCTCAACATCCGAAGGTAATTATGTAGGGCTATTGAAGAACTTGTATTACAATGAACCAATCCGATTCTGTCCAAAATCTACATTTACTACACACTGCGCCGACATTGGCTGTAACCTAGATACTCCGATTTTTGGTTGCAAACAGTATGTTATGCTTGAGGCTCATATGGCTATTGATGAAGATGATGATGACGACAACGATCATCATGCTAGTAATGTGATAAACATACTTGCTAGTATCGTCCTCTGTGCTATTCTGTATGAGGCATATTATTTATATGAAAATGTCGTATTAACAGTTACCTGTAGATGGCGATCGACGGTTGTTTACGGTGACCGATTCTCATGAGTTCAGCTGCAATCGCGATTTTCGTCCTAATTTGTTTTTTATGGCACATAAAAAATTTGATTTTATAAAGTTGAATAGACTAACAAAAAGATGTTGCGAGTCCCGTTGATCTGGGCATGTTTGCTTGGGGTAGTTTTGTGCCGTAGTAACACTCTCCTAACGAAGATACAGATCGCATTGCACGTATCTCATATTAAGATGTTGAATCTATTCGAATATGAAAATAGCTCAGCAGATGTGATATTGGCCCAACCATATTTAAAAGTCGTTTTTGATAGAATAGATGGATTAAACATTCCGCCGCAGTGTGTACATCATAACAAATATAAGACTGTCTGTGACACATTTAAGAGAACAATGACGGGTGCTACAACACCAATAAGAGCATACGCAGATATTCTGCTTATTGATGCGGAATTGTCTAGTTTTCCATCTGCTATTCATGCCGTCTTCCCCATTAAATATGCAGTTTCATATGGTCAATTAGTGGCAGCACTGCCATCTGACACTTATCCAAGTGTAACAGTTTCTGTTGAGCATAAGAATTTTACGGGAAATCACAAGACTAATTATCTGGGTATTATACAACGATTATACTATGATCGCGGAATCGATCATCAATCATTGTATGCTGTTATTAAACCAGAATGTCGGTATGGATTTTGTGGTTCATCGTCAGCATATTATTGCGAACAACATGTTATCGCAGAATTATATGAAGATTTAGGAACATCGAAAAATAAACCTACATCATACGGGTTTAATTTCATGAGCGATTCAATTGTTGTTATTTGTGTGTCGGCATTATTTGTTGCAATCATATTAAATAATCTGGGCAGCCGATAGTCTGGGCGGCTGATGAATGACATATAAAATTGATTTTTTTCTCATCAGATGCACATCCATGACGCACATGACGCACATCATGATCCGCATCATCTGGACATTTCTCTTCTGCGCGCTGAACTGCAACCACGTCTGTTTTGGAAGCAACATTTACCGCAACGTTCCTGTGACCATCATCTCGTCGCACGTCGTTCCCATGGAAGAAACCACCTCCATCTACGCCCAACCGTTTCTGCAAATGCTGTTTGACAGCACCGACTTCGGAAAGGGCGTTCCCGATGGATGCCAACCACTTGCGGATCACCAGATGATTTGCAAAGCACCGATTCGCATGCATGCGCGCGTCGATCTTGTTTTCAGCGGCTCCAAGATTGGGAACAAGCACTTCGAGACCATGTTCGGCTTGTTCGATGTTGACTTCGCGATCATTGGCGACGAACTTCGCTATGTATTGCCGGACAGACGCAACCCTCAAGTGTTTTTGACCGCCAAACACGAGATTCGCACCGGCTACATTTCGCGCATTTACTACGACGGCCATGCTCATGTTCGTGACCGTGAGTTCTTTTACTCGCCAAAAAAAACATTTGTCCAGACGATGTGCGCAGAATACGTGTGCGATAGTCCGGTGATTGTGTACACTGGCAAGCAGTACGTGACAATTGAGCATCATGAAAAGCGCAAGACCGCCACGTTGTTGGTGTCAATTGTTTGCGTGACCGTCAATCTGGGTCTGATGTTGACTGTGATCAAATGTTTGCTTCGTTAAGTTTGCTTCATTGAGATCATTTTTTTGTAAAAGCCGTCAATATATGAATCGAAATCATCTATTTCTATTGATCTATAACTACATTCACGAAAACTATCAACCGCGGATCTATAATCATGTATTATCGTCGGGTATATGATTGATTTATATGTTCGAATATATATTACAGTAAAATCTAACAATAGCACTTCAAACATCATTTCGGCCGCAGACGTGTTTAAAATATCAGAACACCTATATTCTATGACCATTTCTCCGTCGCGTCTGCAGTAATACTGGCCCACGCATTGATATATGTACCAAAGAACTTCGTTTAAATCCGAGAATATGAACAACGAATTATCGAACGTGACATGATATTCGTCGAATCGCTTTCGATCAACAATGGTGTCACACATGCTCAATATAATATAAAAAAAATCAATATTTTTATAAATTATGATGCATCATACCTCACAAAGTGAAACATCATGGCGCTCACCGGCACATGATGGGAACATCATACTTTGTAAAAACTTTTTTGATACATTTTTTTTGTTGATGTGTCAAAATCATCGCGACAAATCGCATAAAGGTGCCTTTTGCGATATTGCAATTCGTCTCAATATCTTGTTTAGTCACATTCAAAGATAGTTGTTTGCAAAGGATATAAATAGAGCCCGCGCAACGGGTCGTCATAATCGACGTATTGTCCTTTGTGTTGATTTTTTCCAATCTGGAATTATGAATCAAGTCTGCAACAAATCCCTTGTAACGCGCATTATTTTCGATATTTAATTTCTCGAAATACATTTCAATGTAATCTTCGCAACTATCATCAATGTGTTCAATAACTGTTTGGTCTTTCAATTTATCGATTGTTTTCTCACCGGCCGACATCTGATTGTCTTGGATGCCTGTGATTTGCACAATTGTCTTATGCTTGCGAGGAGCATGCATTTCGGCGCATTTACAATAGATGATGTATGACAAAACAGCATCCAAACCACCGGCTCGTTTAACGAGTTTGTTTTCTTCTTGAAGTTCACAATATGCATGTGTTGTCTCGTCGACGACTGAAATTGGGATACTATCAACATCATCAGGCGTTTGATTCACCCATTTCAGAATTTTATTCCGGATACGCGCCTGTTTTAATGTGTTGTAGTCAGAAACGCGCTTAATTAAACTATTTTGTATCCGCGCGGATGGAGTACATCCAACAACTTTAAAGTGAATATGCGAATTCGCGCCGCAATTATAACTGTGCGCAATATCGTATGTGAATGTGACAGTTTCGGACTCCGAATTAACTTTGAGTCCGCATGATGGACAAATTTTGTGTTGTGTATCTTCGCGTTGTAACTCCACACAGCACATCGGACATTTGCTATCATCAGTTTGCGAATCGTGGATCGGCACGTCTTCCACTTGTGGTAGTTCGAAACATGATGGCAATGAAACGAATGTCATCGTATATGATCGTCGATTATATGTTTAAATGATAATTCAATTTTAATTGGACATAAAAAAACCTCATCAATTACATTATTTTGCCACTCTCAAAAGAGCGCCAATATGCTTTTCTGGAGCAGTTGTTTAGGGAGCTGCCGTATGGCAAAGACTGGTTTACTTCCACTATTTGATAAATAGGAAACATTTTAATATCATCATCGAAAAATTCAAAGTAGGTATGCATGTGCATTTGCGAATGCATATTTTGTTCCATGCATTTTTTCGTAAGAGTCATTTTGAATATGTATGAGGATGGATTGATGTATCTCCTCAACAATCTCAAACATACATCCTTTATTTTGCAATGTGGTTTATACCATGGTATGAATGTAACGGCATCCATGGTACTTGCATCATAAGATGTTACAGCTGTTAATAGTTCGCGCAATAATAAGTATTCTAGATTGTTAACTCGATGACCATATGAAGTAATAGCTTTGGTAACAATACGACGAGTATCATTGTTTTCGAGTAACCCAAGTTCTATGTAAACTACTCCGAATTGACCTTTGTGTCTCGCAACATATGACAACAGTCCCTTGAGTAATTCTCGTTCTAATTGCAAGTCCATCTGGACGAGCTGTGTTTCGGCCATCTTGTGAAGTGCTGTGTGGTGTAGGATCGTGAAAAAAAAAATCATTTTTTTACCACGCGGCACCATGAAATGGTGCATGAATCACAATATGACATCTCTTCAGAGAGTAAGATCTCGACCAGTCGTGATGAAGTCGACGATTTCATCTGTCGTGATGTTGTCCGCAGTGAGGTCGGCTCTGGCGTTACTGGTCTTGGTGATGATGGCGCACAACTCGTGTAAAAACCTCCAGCAGTATTTTTTGAACATCCAGATGATTTCTTCGTCAGAAACCCACACATTGATGAGGCGTGGATCGCAACCTCTCAAGCGACGATGAGCACGCACTCCATCGCAGAATCGCTTTTTGTAAGCACCGTCCAACCTGCGGAACTCCCGCACAGAAATATCTGTCATGAAAAGATGTTTTTTGTGAGTTCCTGTTCTGAGACGTTGAACAACCAACTCAAAGATAACCGCAAACAAATACCGCCGAAACAATTCCTCATGTTCCATCTCGGTGATTTCCCTCTCGACGGTGTCTGTCTTGGTGTCCGTCTCGGTGGTGTCTGTCTCGGCGGTGTCCATCTTGGTGGTGTCCAGACTAGACTTTGCTAAAAAAAAATCAATATTTTTTGTGCATATCATGCGGTTATCACGCGAACATCATGCAGTCATCCTATTATCTCACCGCTCTCAAAGGATCGCCAATATGTTTTTGTGGAATGGTCGTTTGTGAAATAACCGGTAAATAAAGTCTGGTTTGATTCCACTATCTGATAAATAGGCAACATTTTAATATCATCATCGAAAAATTCAAAGTATGTATACATAACTATTAGATCATTATCTCCCACCATTTTTACTTGGTCTGTCTTATTTACTATAAGAAACATGCTAAATATGTATGAATTTTGATTAATGTATCTATGTATTTCACTGGGTGCTTCATGTTTCCCGTGTCCTTCATGGTGTGTTTGACTCTGTGGCTTATATGTAACAGCAACCATGGAGTTTCCATAGCATGATGAAACAATCACAAGTAGATTGTGAAGTAATCGGCATTCGAAATTGCTGATTTTATGACCATATGACGAAATAGCTTTAGTAACGGTATGGCAAATATCGTTGTGATCGAGTAATCCAAGTTCTACCCATGCGACATGATTTATGCCTTTTTTTTCAAAAATACGCGGTAATTTGCGTTTAAAATCTTCATACTGCGATTGCATATCCTCCATTAGCGCAAAATGCTTGTGCGACTCTGTGTTGTGCGACTTTGCGTTGTGAGTAGGATTACGAAAAAAAAAAATCATTTTTTTCGCAAACCAATGTCATCTCGCAGTGCATGGGGTGCGCCATCAACATGTCTGGAAGATCTCCTCCAGGGTCAGACGTCTGTGGGATTCGACGTAATCGATGATCTCCCAGATCGTGATGTTATCCTTGGTGACTTTGACAGTGAGGGGATGGAACTTGTTGATGTTGGCGCACACCACATCGATAAACATCGGGCTGTGCATTTGGAGCAACCAAGCGATATCGTGGTTGGTGATCTTCACCTGGGTGACATATGACTTGCATTCTGTCATCTGACGGTAAACCCATACCCCCTCGTAAAACCACTTTTTGGTGCGAGTATCCAACGCGTAGAACTCCCTCAAAGTAATCCCCATCTTGAGGAGATCCTTTTTGGCGATCGATGTCCTGAGACGTGCAGCATATACATCAACGAAGACCGGAAGCAAATAAACCAGAAACCAGGTTTCGAGATCCATCTTGGTGGTGTTCATCTTGGAGTCTAGACCAGAGAGTGTTCAGACTAGACTTCGATAAAAAAAAATCAATATTTTTTTATGCGTATCATGCGGTTAGATCATTCATCAGTATTCGAAAATACATCTATCATGGAATTAGATTCATCGGATGTATCGTCGATATCGAGTTCATTAAACAGTTCGATTAGTTTATCGCAAAAAACACTCATTTTATCATCATCAGATAAATCGCATATAACATCTTCACATATTAAATCCGTATATATTACATTATTCGGCATTCGAACACTATATATTTCGTTCATACCCGTGTTTATTTTTATGCTCCGATTATCAACCATACTACAAACTAAATCCGCGAATGGTATTCTACATCTATCATATTCGACCGCAATGAATCGATTTATTTTACTAAAAATAGACACACATGCTTGATATAATGATTGATCCACCAGAACATAGAGTTCTCCAATACCATTTTTATCTAGCCGTTGATTAAACATATTCGTAATCATATCCTTGCCATTTAAAATTACATATACCAATCCTAATGATATTGCATCACATTCTACGCCATTAATACGGCAAATATCAATTGGTTGATTCATGTTTTGATACGTCAATATAATTCAGTATTTATATTGAATTAATCCGATTCATATTCGGATTCTTCCACGGATCCACTTGCTTCGCTGGAATCATCCGAGTCATCAGTTTCTTCTGATTCATCCAAATCATCCAAATCCTCCGAATCCTCCGATGAATCATTCCGACTTTCAACCTTTTTATAAATATCCATATACGACTTATAATTTCTCTCATCATTAACATCTTCGACATTATAATTATCGCCGAGTCTTTTACTTAGGTCGCGGTGTCGCCGCGCGTGATGTTGTTTAATTTCTACGCGTTTTGGTTCTTCGCAATTTTTGTGTTGTGTGGCGACATTGTCCACATTTCGGCAATATTTTATCCAAAGTAATCTTTGCTCCTCAAAATCCGGAGAAGATTCATCCCCAGAGGACATTACAATAAACACATATTTGATACCAGATTCATTGATGCATTTTTTAATGAGACCCAAAAACGCATCTTGCGGGTGTTTATTCGAAAATCTGAGTTGATTAAATACAACAACATTATAGTTGCACTTATATGCAATATGCAAAGCTTTCTGTATTGTTTTTAGTGTTACATCATAATGCATATCCATTTCATAGAGTTCTTTATTATCCTGTATAATAGTCGATGGACGATTAGGCAACGTAATTGATAATATATCGAGATTAAATGTTTCGTCAAGTGTTCTATAATCCGCATCTTTGAAGACCGTGACGTCCTTCGTATAAATTAATGTGCCAGGTTTTAGCGGGTAATTTTCATTTTCGACACGCTTAAGTGCTTTTCGGTAATTAGAACGTCTGCATATTTCAGCCTCTATTGAATTATTACCCGTATCAACGCCACCGCCTTTGTTTGTATAACACGAATGGTTAATGAGCAATGTTGTTCGAGATTTCGCGATTAGTTGTTTGCATAAATTTAGGGCGTCCATGTCGGTAACATGACATTTAGCATTATCTGTTTTTTCGGCACTTTTATGTTTATGTGAATCAGATTTATGAATGGATATCTTGCCGTTGTAATGTGGGGCTCGTTTAACGGTGTCTTCCCAACATTTTCTGCGAACCTCAATATCTAATAATACATTTTCGGCCATCCGCGTATTTACATAGCCTCCGAACCCGTCCATGTTTTATAAAAAAATGCTAAATTCTTCTTTAATATAAATTATCTTGAATCAATATTTTATCATCAAATCATTCTTGGAACAAATCATATTAAATCATTTTTGAAACCAATCATATTAAATCCGTCTTAGAGACAATTATGCCAATATTTTTGCGACACGATCGTAACTAAATCCTTTTGACACCAACCAATTTGTTAATTCTGTTTTATTTGGATCGCTAGTTTCGATTTTTGGGACAACGATTGCGCGATTAAAAACATTAATTGTTGCAATTTGCTTTTCTGTTAATTCAATATCTTTAAATTTTTTAATAACTGTTTTAATTCCGACTCTGGGCGTTTTGTCACAAAAATCGCATCCCAACATTACGGAAATTTTAAGAAGATCATCATGTGTCAATTTATGCACCAGTTTAAGATCATCAATATTATATAAAACCATGATGGTTTTTTTCGACACAATTTCATATCGAATCACATAATCAGCCCCATACAGAAATGCATCGGCGTCATTGGTTAAAACATAATCGACTTTATTTAATTTAAATAATTCGGAACATACATGTTCCGCGTCAAAGCCATCGGGCGCCACTACCCATGGAATACCCATCAGCGATAATAATTGTTTAGTATCTTTAATTATATTGTTGAAGTCCAATTTAGGACGGTCTGAATTGGCACGCCTCATCAGTTCATCTTTTTTCTCAGGTACCGCTATGGGTGAATCAAAGACATAAATTTGATTAATATTGTGTTTTTGGAATTTCGTGATCATTAATAGTAAGTAATTAATATGGACGGTTGAATTACCGTCTGCATCAGTTAAACTATGTGTATTTGGCATCCCCAATAATGATCTATACAATAGTGGCATACAATCGACTGCGATTGTCGAGTCTTCGATGTCATTTAAAGAAATTTTATGGCCCTTAAACAACTTGAAGAATTGTTTGATCCCCATCGCTATGATTGGTAAAACATAAATTCAATTTATAAAACATGTGGGATGGATCCATATTGAAGATAAAAATCATCTGAGATAAAAATGGAAGAGGACCATTATACATCGAGTGATTATGATACGGATGATGAGGAAAAACAACGACGTGAGATGGATACACAAAATGAAATGATTGATGAATCGCGAAATGTAATGGCTAGTTTTGTTAGGCAGCCTATTATTGAACTTCTCAAAAAAACAAATCGAATCCAAATGGAAAATGAGAACAGCATAAATAATGTAGCTGAACAACGAGCTGAACAACGAGCTGAACAACGAGCTGAACAACGAGCTGACCAACGAGCTGAACAACGAGCTGAACAACGTGTAAATCACATTAATATCGAAATGCCTGACTGTGATAAGGTATATAACATTTATTTAGATGTTGTGGATTGTGACTATGTTTCAAAAATTAGAAATGCGAATATCGCAATTGTTCATAATACTGTTAGAAAACTCATCGATTCAGTTTATTTGTATGCCAGTGAGATTGAGAAAGAATTTAATATTCCGATAAAAATCAATCTGCACAAAGACACCATTTATTTGCATTATAATGATCAATATAGGATCGGTATTATATGTAACGAATATTCTTTTGAAGAATTTACTAACAAATTCAAAAATGTTAGATATGATTGATATGATTGATATGATTGATATGATTGATATGATTGATATGATTGATATGATTGATATGATTGATATGATTGATA